>Ga0315320_10000184_pt1 | contig 49565 bp, 38 predicted proteins | sample M140m21515metaG_FD_203458 | JGI IMG/M metagenome (GOLD analysis project Ga0315320, IMG submission 203458) | Ammonia-oxidizing marine archaeal communities from Monterey Bay, California, United States - M1 40m 21515 | ecosystem: Environmental > Aquatic > Marine > Coastal | place: USA: California... | reverse complement strand
CGATGCTGAAAGCCGAGCAGGCGGCCCTGACATCGGATTCTGGGGTTGAGTTTGAAGCTGAGGAAAATGTAACTGAGCGTTATCCGCGTTTATGGTGGGCCGCGGTTGTTCCCGTCGTGCTTTGCGTGGTGTCTGTGATGTTGGTGCTCGTCTACACAGGAGTTGCATCACAGGTACTTGTGGAGGAATCGGCGGTTGTCGGTCAGGCTGAAAACGGTTTGCTGAGGCAGGCAGGCCAAGTCATTGGCAATGGCGATTCGTATGTTGCTTTGATGGTAGGTGGAGCTGTGGGCCTGCTAACCGCCGTAGTGATGCACATGTCGCTGGGAGGTTGCCGTTTTGTTGAATGCATGAAAGGAGCATTTGGTGGGGCACGTCAGATGGGACCCGCCCTGCTGATTCTTTGGTTTGCATGGGCCCTGTCTGCGATGACCGAAAAAAATGCCTTGGATACTGGTGGCTATCTTTCCAGTGTTCTTTCTGATCGTTTGAATGTCCATCTGCTGCCAACGGTTGTTTTTCTGATCGCGTCAGCAATGGCTTTTTCTACTGGTACCAGTTGGGGGACGATGGCTATTCTCACGCCACTTTCAATTGGTTTGGCTTTGCAATTGGATGTTGTTGGTGGGCCAGAGGGGCCGATCGCTCTGGCAACCTGCGGATCTGTGCTGGCGGGGGCGATTTTTGGTGACCACTGTTCCCCCATTTCTGACACGACCGTGTTGTCGAGCCGTGCGAGTGGTTGCGACCATGTCGCTCATGTCCGTACACAAATGCCGTATGCGATTGTGGTTGGCGTGGTATGTGTTCTCTGCGGAACCCTGCCGGCGGCGTTTGGAGTCTCGCCTTGGATCAGTCTTTTCATCGGAACAGCCGCTCTTGTCTGCATCGTTCGCGGGTTCGGGAAACTGCCGCGGGAAACTGAAACCCACCATGATGCTGCTGTTCAAGAATGATCAGGATTGGTAGCGCAGAGGAGGTGTGGATGGCTGTCAGCAGCGAGAGGACTCATCTAATCTGAGCAGCATCGATCTTGCGTTCAAGTTACCGAACAGTTTACCGATTGGTTTCGGACACCAAAATTCGGTCTGTAATGAATTAGTTAGAGCCAATGGAACACAGGGATGGATATGGTTTTCCAAATTCGTAGAACTCCACGCACTCACCGTTGGTTGGGATGCTTTGCTGTGTGTGCAGTCGCATTGCCGTTATGGCAGCATTCTGTTGCGGCCCAGGGAAATAGTACTTGGACGACCGGCAGTCAGGGCCGTGTCAATACCACGCTTGGGGCAGCGAGAAACGCCGGACCGCAAACGCAGTTCGTTCCCATTGGTACGCGAAGCCTAGTCGACCAGTATCGGAGTGATCGTCAGCAACAAGGTTTTCGTGGCCAGACCCAAAACATCGGATATCAAGATGTTCAGAACAGCAAGCGACATTTGGTTCGTCTGCAGCAGAATGGTTTCGCAGCACCGCCGCTCCCCACGACAGGCGCTGCACCGATGGCATTTCCTGATAATGGGGGAACAGGAATTCCCTCCCAACCAGCAACCCCACAACTGAGTTATCAAGAGCCAGCCGTTGGGGCGCCTTTTGGGCTGCCACCCAGCAGTAGTGCTCCTGCACTGGTGTCCAGTCCTGTGAATTCACCAGCAGTCATTGCACCGCCGACAGGTCTCCCACCTACGTTACCAATGACTCCTGCTGGATCCGGTAATCTTCCTGTTGCAGGTTTCCCTTCATCGCAGGTGATTTCAGGCAATGCTGATATGCTTCCCATCGCCCGACCCCAATTGAACGATGGGTTCGCGACAGTGGGTAATAGTTGCTGTGTGTCGCCGCCGAGTAGCTACGTGGCCGCGATGGGCCTAGGTAATTGTGTTGGTGGGGGATATCAGCCGGGGGCATCTCAGGGCTATATCGCTACAGGGCCGCAGGTCGCAGTTCCACCTCAGGTTGCTTCTTCAGTGCCATCAGGCCTAGTTCCAGTGACCAGGCCGTCTGCTCGGGGAGTTCCTAAAAAACCTCTGATCAACCTTGGGCAGGATAAGAACGCGGTTGTGGTCGGACAGGGCATCATCGGCCAGCCAGTGGCATATGTTCCCGGACAATGTGTCCGGAACTGGATTCGCTACATTTTCCCCTGATTGGGATAGTTCACTGTGCGTTGTCTGCATTGCTGCTTGGAAAATTGCTGCTTGCGAATTTCGCCTTCGCTGACTTAGATAGCATTTGCGGACGAACTCCCGTAATCCACGATGGCAAAATCATCTTTCTGGCGGCAGGCCAAAGCATGCGAATCGTAACTTCATTGCTACCTGAGCTGATGGTAGCCAAATCAGATGGGTCAGATGTTGCAGTCGTTGTTGATGTTTTGCGCGCTACCTCGGTCATGACGACGGCGTTCGATTCCGGAGCGAAGCAGGTTTTTACCTGCTGTGAGGTCTCCGAGGCCACTGCCCTCGCTGATCAACTCGCAAGTGCTACGCAACATCAGCGTCCGCTCTTGTGTGGTGAGCGAAGTTGCAAGCCGATTACAGGTTTCGACTGTGGGAATTCACCTTCCGAATACACGCCGCGACGAGTTCGCGGGCAGACGTTGATCATGACGACTACCAATGGGACGAAGGCTATCCAAGCTGCTTCTTCTGCCAAACAGTTAATTGCGGCCAGTTTTTTGAACTTACCCAAGATCGTCGAATTTCTTCGTGGATCAGGATTGGTACATCTGGTTTGCTCAGGCACCGATGGTCGAATCACGGCAGAAGATGTATTGCTTGCGGGGGCAATTATCGATGGATGCATGGTGGAATATCAGGCCAAGATTGAAGACGATGATTCACAAATTGCTCACCATTTGTGGTCGTCCTGTTTGCCGGTCTCAGCGAGCACGCCTTGGATCAGCTTGAAAAACGGCAATGAGACACAGCTTTCTCATGTGCTCGCCAAGCGTTTTAGTTGCACTCTTGGTGGCAGGAATTTGCGGCAATGGGGTTTTGCGGAGGATCTTCACCGCTGTGCTCAAATTGGTACCAAATCAGTGATTGGGGTTCGCTCGCAGCAAAATCCAACTGCTTTTGAGTTGCTAGCTAATGACTGAAGCTCTTGCTTTACAGATGGGTGTCTTGTTAACACCCGATTAGTTCTGGGAGGTTCCGCAATTTGGCTGACGAAGAAGATGAGGTGAATAGCAAACCAGCCGGTCGTCGTGACATGGTCACGATTGGGCTGTTGCTGGCCGCTGCGCTGGCTTCGATTGGTGGGTTTGCCCTTCTCTTCTCGATGTGGTGGACGACTGACGTTACCGAGCCCGAGTCGCTATTGCGTCTGGCCTCGCGGGAATTCGTGGATGGTCGTCCCATTGTGGCAGGGAAATTAGCCGAGCTTGCCGAGTTGGATTCTGCCGATGCTCCTTCCGAACCTCTCGAAATGCCGATAGACACGAAAGATGAGGATGTCGATGCGCAACGAATGCTGGAGGCGGCAGCCGATCAGGTACGGATCAAGCGATTGAATCTGGTACGTTTGCGAGATTTTCTCATCGGTGTTGGCAAGGCAGCCGAGGGTAAACGAGCACAAACTCCGAGGGAACAAAGGCAGTTTTATTTTGCTGCTGCTCCTTATCTAGAACTTGCTCGAGACCATGGTTTTCCTCAAGGCCGTCGCACGCAGGGGTACCAAACACTTGGAGAAGTTTATTTTCACCTGGGGCGATTCGATGATGCGGTCATCAATTTAAATCAGGCGGTCGAAAATGAACCGCTGCTCAGACGTCAAATGCTGCCAATGATTGCAGAGTCGCAATATCGTGCTCAAACAGATCAAAAAGAAGACGCGTTAGCAAGTGTTGATGAGTACCTGTCGGATCCAACTCTGAGTGCATCGGTAAAGAAGTCGGTGGGGATTTTGCGAATCAAGATTTTGATGGGGCTGGAGCTCTGGGACGAGTTGAATGTTGCCTTGGCGCAGCACGCAAAACAACAAAACGATGGTGATCAACTCAAGCATCATGCGGTCTTCCTCCGGACCGTTGCGAATATCAGAAAAGTTACTGCTGGGTACAACTTGCAGACGCCGCTTGAAGAAGAAGATCAAAAGAAAGTAGCGGGAGAGCTGGCAAGTGCTTTACAAGTGCTCAATGCATTGAATCAGCGATCAGAAAAATCGAGTGAAGTAGGATTGTGGATCGGTCGCATTAAGCTTTTGCAAGGCGATGTGACGGGGGCCATCAATGCATTTCATAATGTGCTGCGGAAAGATCAAACGTCAAACACTGCGAAGATTGGTGCCGCAGAGATCATCGGGGGACTTCAGGAAATCGAGTTGTTGACCCAGATCATTGATGGTGAACAGGCGGTTCAAGCCATCGGTTATTTGATGGGTGAAATTGGTAGTCGTGAAGGATTTGATCATGAGATGATCTCCTTTCGGGAATTCAGCACACGAATTAGCCAGGCACTGAACCAGCTGCGGCAGGCAGGTGAGTACGAATCTGCCATAGATGCATCACGCAGTTTGCCGCCAGTATTCGATCGCAGTGAAGCGTTGGTGCAGGAAGGAAAAGGTTATAGGGCGTGGGCAGACAAAACATTGAATGACGGAACTGATTTCAATGGGCAGGTGCCTGACAAAATTGCATCAGCGGCGCGAAAGCAATATCGTGCTGCGGGTGATGCGTTTTCGGAGGCTGCGGAACTGCGATTCAATAGCGAGGAATATATCCCAACGCTTTGGTCAGCAATCGATGCCTACCAAAATGGCAACTACTTTTCACAGAGTATCAAACTTCTTGAAATCTATCTTCAGCAGGAAGACAGAAGTCATCAGTCACGGGGTTTAATTGCGTATGGAAAAGCTCTGTTGGCGATAGGTGAGTCCGAGCAGGCTATTGGTGCATTTGAACAATGTGTCTATGAATATCAAAAAGATCCTCTGCGTTATTCTGCCCGCTACTATGGAGCTCTCGCTTACGCAGAGACAGGTGACCTCGACACAGCACGTCGACTGTTGCGACAAAATGTTGACAGTGAGGGTCGCCTCCCAGATGACCAAACTCCTGACCTGAAACCCGAAAGCGCAGAGTGGCAGGACTCGCTGTTTGCCCTTGGAACGCTGCTTTATGATTTGGGATACCGAAACTATCTCGAGGCTGAACAAGCCGATCCGGTGCCGAGGTTGGAGTTGCTTCGGGAAAATCAACCCATTCTCGAGTCTGCGATCCGGCGATTAGAAGTCGCTGACCAACGCTGGTGGGACGATCATGATGATCCACGATCAAAACAGAATGCTTACTTCACCGCGCGAGCCCATGTGATGGCCGCGGAACTCCCACGTATGCAAGCTACCTTGCCTGATACTTTGAGCGCTGCTCAGCGGGCTTCTCTCAGAGATGCGGAAGTGCATCTGCAGAAGGCATTGGTCGGATTTCGGCGTTTGGGTGAGTATCTCGCTACTCTTGATGAAGAACAGGACTTATCTCAAACAGATCAAGCAATGCAGCGAAATTGCATGATGTTTGAGGCAGATGTGCTGAAGAGCATGAAAAAGTATCAGGAAGCCGCTGAGGTCTACCGGGCAGTTGAATCCTTGTATAGCGGCCAGCCTGCTGCCATTGAAGCAATCGTTGGCCAAGCGAGTTGCGCCAGAGGATTAGGAGATGATCGTGAATTTGAAATTCTGTTCCGCCAAGCTAGCGAGATGCTGAAACAGATTCCTGTTGAAGCAGACCCCGAATTCACCGAGACGACTCGCTACGACCGTGAGGGTTGGAAACAACTACTCGATTGGATTATCCAGGATTTTGACAAGCAAAAAGCCTGATCAGGAAAGATGTCTATTATGAACGGAAAAGAAGTTGCTGCTTTGATTCAGCAAAGGTGGGAGATCCTCGATCGTCTCTTGAGTGTCAGTCGATTGCAACTGTCAGCCATTGAACAGGGGCAAATGAGCGAACTGATGCGTGTGCTGTCCGAAAAACAGCAACCCTTGAATCAACTCATTGAACTCGGGGATCAACTTGGAGCCGCCAATGCAGATAACTCACAAGAGCGGCATTGGGAGAGTGATGACGCGCGACAGAGGTGCAGAAAACAGCAGGAAGAATGCGAGGAAATGAATCTCGAACTGTTGGCGATCGAAGCAGAGTGCGAGGCCAAGTTGAGCCGCAATCGTGATGAATTACGCCAGCGTTTGGAACGTGTTGATTCTGGATGGCAAGCAGTTTCTGGATACGCGGATCATTCAACGCAAGCCACCACAGGTGGATCCCTCGATTTGTCGAGTGACTGATTGATCCAGCGACTGAATTGTCTCGCGACTGATTGCTTGGAATCAAACATGCAACTTGTGGGCAACAACGCTGTCCATGTGGCCCAACTGCTGCTCCCTGCCTTAATCGGTGGACATTGCCCCAGTCGGAGTCGTGCGCCGAATTAGGTTGCGGCTACACCTCTCTGTGGTCGATTCCAAGACCCGCCTTGACCAGTCAAGTGTTCGCTTGAAACGAGTAAGAAGTGCGGTCCAAAATGCTAGCAAATGCGTTTTTAAGGAATCCGCCTTGCATCGTGTGACAGATCGCTGCTATGCACTTTAGCTATGTCTTTCATTTTGACCGCTGCGCCGAACAAATCGGGAGCGTACCATGCCAAATCATTGGATCGATCCAAGTCAGTGCCAATCTTTAGCCGTTCTTGTGGAATCGGTGACGGCACCACTTTTAATTGAACACGAAGCACCCGTTTGCCTTGAGCTTGACATTGATACTTCATTTGAAGTGCCCGCTGATTCAGAGCGGACGGTTGATCTCATTCAGGCTCTGGTGAACCAATCCCTTTCGGAGATGCCTGACGGCGGTGATCTAACCATCACGGCTTGTGAGACGGCTCAGGGGCTTGAACTGGAGTTGGCTGATACTGGTTGTGACATCAAAGATCGTCTGCAACGGACCCCGATTGCAGCGGCGGCTCTCGGAGTCAAGTTGGTTTGGCAAAATTGTCCCCAAGGTGGGGCTGCAGTTACCATGACTTTCCGTCGACAGAGCGGCAGTGGTCGCATCGCAGCGTAAACAAGGGCTTATTGGGTAGACCCATTTGATGTTTGGCATTTTTAATACAACAACGATTCCGGCGTTGGAGCAGACGCTTAGTTTTGCCCAGAAACGTCATGAACTTCTTGCTGGAAATCTGGCCAACCTGGATACCCCGGGGTATCGGGCGAAAGACCTAGATGTTGGAGACTTTCAAAATGCACTCGCGGAGTCGATTGACACCCACCAGAAGGCGATCGATACGGGGCAACCACTGACGCGAGATGACATTCGGTCAGGCCCACGAGATGCAATGGAGCAGGTGGTTTACCACGATCAAAGTGATGTGTCTCTGGAACAGCAGGTTTCAGAAGTTGCTAAGAACGAACACATGCACGCTTTGGCAATCACAACGATGCGAAGTCAGTTTGCTTTATTGAGAGCCGCAATCACTGAGCGGGCGTAAGGAATTGAACTCTGACCGAGTATGGCAGTTGATCTGACATGCCGTGTAGGAACGAAGAGGAAAGATCATGTTACGAGCACTTGATATAAGTACCTCTGCACTTGTTGCAGAACGAACTAGATTGAACGCGGTGGCTGGGAACATTGCGAATATCTCAACGCTCAAAAATGAAAAAGGTGAGGCAGAGCCTTACCGAGCAAGAGAGGTAGTGTTTCAAGCGGATGATGAGATTTCAACGCAAGGAGCCTCCGGCGTAAAGGTGGAAGAAATACGGTCGAGTGATGCGGAGCCGCTTTACCGTTACCAGCCGCAACATCCACTGGCAATCAAAGATGGGAAATGGAAGGGCTACGTTGCTTATCCAAATATTGATCTGACGACTCAGATGGTGGATGCATTGGAAGCGACACGTGCTTATGAGGCAAACGTAGGTGTGATGGAGATTACAAAAAATCTGAGTCGCGAAACGTTAACGATTCTGGCTTAGTGTCGGGGTGTTGGGTGCGAGAGTACCCTGCTCTGTCCTGCCCCGCAATGTAGTCACTTTTTGAAACTTTGAATCACGGATCTGGCAAGGTCGAAATCGGCTTGAATCATGCGACCTATCAACGGAATCCAACCGCCACTTCGTCCTGAGTCACTCACTGGTGGCGCAAGTTCAAAGTCCTCGAAGGTTGATTTTCAATCCGGGATCGATGAATTTGCCAAGGTACTCACCAATGAAGTCAAGGATGTTAATTCGATGCAGATCGATGCCAATGATATGGTTCATTCTTTGTTGACTGGCGGTGATGTCAATGAGGCTGAGGTGCTGACCGCGGTGCAAAAAGCGGATCTTGCATTTCGCATGCTCTTGCAGGTACGTAACAAGCTTGTCGAAGCGTATCGCGAAGTTCAGCAAATTCAAATCTGATGTGGCCCGTTTTCGCGATTCCTTACTGCTCAAAGCATTTAACAAATTGAGCATTCCATTCACTTTTATTGCGGCATCATCTGAGCATTCATGAATTTTTTGAGACAATCCACTGATCAGGCCCGGCAGGCATTTTTGTCGATGCCGATGCAGTCGCGGATCATTGTGACGATGTTGGTCGCGGTAATTGCGATTGGATTAGCGTTTCTTGTTCGTGGTTCGGATGCAAAGTCGACGGAGTACCTGTTCGGTGGTCGCTCGATGGGTGAACAGGAGATGGATTCCATCGAAGTTGCCTTGAGTGCAGCCGGTTTGAATGAATGGCAGCGTGAAGGGCGTCGCATTAAAGTGCCACAGGATGCAAAGGCAGCTTATTTGGCTGCGCTGGGTGATGCTACCAGTTTGCCGATCGCCCTGAGAACAGAGGTGGATGAGGCCATCAAATCAAGCAGCCCGTTCGACTCTTCTGATCTGCGGCACGCTCGTGAAATGCATGCCAAGGAGAAGGATCTTGGAAATAAAATCTCGGCTTTCCCCGACGTTCGTTGGGCAAGTGTGGAGTACGATCGTGGCGAACGTGTCGGTTTATCACGCGTGGTGCCACAATCTGCAAGTGTGATGGTGCAGCCTGAGGGAAACCGTTCGTTGCCACGTCAGCGCATTATGGCGATTCAGGAATTGATACGTGGTTCCTATGCGGGGATGGCAACTGATGATGTCGTTGTCATTGATACCAATAGTACGACAGGCAGTGTGAGCGTTGAAGACGAAGATCCGCTGCTCACGAAGCAACGTGAAGCGGAAAAGCACATTGAGTACAAACTGCGGAAACTGCTGGTTGAGTATCCAGCCCAGATTGCCGTTTTTGCTGAGATTGATCCAACGATGGAATCCGAGTTGGCATCGTTGAAATTTGACCCTGAGCCGACCAATCTGAGAAACAGTTCCAAGAAGACTGAAACGACGAGGAATCAGCAGATTCCAAGCGGTGTTCCTGGTGCGGACCCTAATGCAATTGGCAATCGAGCCCAAAGCATAGGGAAAGACGTGGAAGTCCTGAACACGACTGAGGATGAACGTGATACCAGTGGAGTGGCAGGGCAACAGTTTGAGAGTTCGAAGCTCGCGGATTTACAGGTCAAGACAGTTCGAGTTTCGATCATGTTGCCAACCAGCTATTACAGTGAGCTGCACGACGAGAACGAGCGACTCGTGGGTTCAACCCAAAATCAGGGAAAAGGCGTGCTGGATCAGGCAACCTTGGAGAGACTGAGAGCCGAGACAGAGAAAAAGATCCAGGAAATTGTCAGTCCCTTGCTGCCTCAGGTTGCCGCTGGATCTGACCCTGTTTCGCTGGTGACCGTGCGAGATGCTCCAGTGTTGCAAATTAAAAAACAAGTGGAGCAGCCAGCCACGGGTCAAGCTTTGAGCTGGTTGGCTGAATCCTGGCAAACACTGGCTCTTGTGTTCTTGGGGTTAGTTGCTTTGCTCGTCGCCCGCTCAGCTGCTAAATCGACCGGGAATGCCACGCCTCCTGAATTCCAGGAGGGATTTGGACTCGAAATGCCGGGACCACCCCCCGCCGAGCAGAAACTGGAAGAAGAGTCAGAACGCATGACGATCACCGGTGGATCTCTCAAAGACGAATTATTGCATCTGGTGGAGGATAATCCTGAGGTTGCAGCCAATGTGATTCGTGGGTGGGTCGGAGATGCTGCTTGATTCGTAGCGTTGGGGCTACGGGCATTGGGTAATTTGGAGCCCCACAGTGGATCTGTGCGATCAGACGGTCTGTTCAGGGCCGAACGCTCCCGGCGAGCATGCTGCGAATTGAAATGAATTGTTTTCCTCTTCCAATGTACGCTTCAGTTCGACTACAAGAGGAACTCTAGGGCTGACAGCAAAGGATTGCTGAGCTTTAGGAGATGGTTCAGATTTTGCATGGCACGAGGGAGCGGCCTCAAATGGCAAACGGATGGGACTCGGGATTGGAGCGTGAAGCGATGTTGCGTCGCGTCGCGATCGTACTGAGTAGTCTGCCTGCGCCCGTTGCTGCCAATCTGCTGGGTGAAATCGATGCTGACACGAAAGTGGCTGTTCGACGCACAATGATGTCATTGTCGGATGTTGACCCGCTTGAGCAGAAACGCGCACTTCATGCTTTTAAGGTTTCGGTCCAGAAACCAGAGGCTTCACCTGATCAATTTCAGGCTTCCAGTGATGGAGCTGCAGCAGCAAACCAAACGCCATCGCGAGGTAACGCTGGATCGAGAGTTGTCAGGTCGAATCCAGAAACAACCCAAGCAAATGCCACAGTTGCTTCATCCGTGGATTCGAATAAAGGTCGGCATCCGTTGGCATTTCTTGAACAGGTTGATGAGCAGGTTCTGGTTGACTTGTTAAAGACAGAACGTCCGCAGATCGTTGCTACGGTGTTGGCCTCCATCAAGCCAGAACATGCGGCACGTGTTCTTGCGCGGCATGGAAGCGATTTGGAAGATATGCTTGGCCGCATAGGAAAAATTGAAACAATTCCTCCTGCATCACTCGCGGATCTGGCGGATCATTTTCGAAAGTCGCTTGGTCAACCGGGTGTTGGTACCAGTGATACGTTGGGGAGTCGTGCGTTGGATGCGATTCTTGCTGCCATGCCTGGCGAGCAAGAGAGACGTACCGATAGTCCTGAACGGGGTTTGCCGCGTACTGATTATCAGGTGCAGGCAGCTGGGCAAGCACCTGCATCACCAGATGCAAACAACGCTGGATACGTCAGACAACAGGCTGGATTTCCCTCCGCCGTCACCGCAGAAGAAAATTTGAGTTCCAGACTGCGCATCGCAGAAGGGACTTTACCCACGCGTTCCGATCGTGCCTCACAGGTACGTGACTCTGGAGCTCGACATGCTGCGACGGATGCCGCTATATCTGCACCAGTGGAGGCGGAGACATCAGACGATCATCCGGTGCCTTTTTCCTCGACGGACTCAATTCATCAGCATCTGTTACAACTTTCTCCGCAACATCTTTGCGAAACGCTTGGGAAAGTTCACGCTAGAGTTGCAATGTTGGCTCTCTGTGGGCTACCCAATCAGGTGACTTCGGCGGTGCTTGCTCTGCTTCCTAAAGCTGAGTCACGCAAGGTGCGTGAAGCGATGAATTCACTTGGTGCCCTGCAATTAAGAGAAATTGACGAGGCCAAAGAAGCAATTGCCGATGCATCACTTGAAGTCGTCAACGTACCGATTCCTAATGTTGCTTGACTGAGGTGTGATCCATGGCCACCGTCTTAAAATCAGGCGATCGCGAAAAACAGCAAATTGCTGCTCAAAATACGTCTGCTATCGCAGGATTCAATCTCAGTGATCTCGCTGATGAGGGGCGCACGCGTTTGGAGCAATGTCGCTTGCAGGTGCAGGAAATGATGGCAAAGGCTCAACGAGATGTTGAGGAAATTCACAAAGCTGCCGAGGAACGTGGTTATCAGCAGGGTTTGGAGAGAGCCGCGATTGATGTAGAGAAAAAAATTCAGGCAACAGCTGAGCAACAAGCAGAATCCAGTACACAGGTCATGCAACAGGCGGTGAAGCAGATTCAGACTACGTTTTCTGAGTGGATGGAGAGTTACGAAGATATTCTTACGGTAACCGCTTTGGCTGCGGCCGAAAAAATTGTACAGCGAAGACTTGAAGTTGAGCCTGGCTTGGTGGTGGAATGGGCAAAAGAAGCGTTGCACAGCACGCGGACAGCTTTGAGTTTGACGCTCGTTGTGCATCCTGAAACGCTCGCCCACGCTGGTCCAGCCTTTGAGGCAATGGTCATGGCCCCCGGACTGCCCGAGAAAACTCATGTCGAAACAGATGAAAGTTTGGGCAGAAACGAGGTGGTGGTTCGTCAGGAGGGGGGTGAAATTCAAGCGGGATTGTCCGCTCAACTCCTGCGTCTCAAGGAGTTGTTGCAGTGACGGAAAAAGCACCAAATGTGTTTGGTTTTGAACCGCCAGGCCTGCCAGATCCTAATGTCACTCGGACATTGATTCGACAAGCTATTGCATATGAGGTGCGCGGACGCGTCTCAGCAGTTGCAGGTGAGACAGTAGAAATTGAAGGGATGACTGCACCGATTGGTTCAATCTGCGAATTGCAATCACAGGATGGCGAGATTTCACGTGCGCGTGTAATTGGGTTTCGCGGTGTGCGGCCAATTCTTGCTCCATTGGAACGGCTCAACGCTCTGTCTGCTGGCGACTCGGTTCGTTTGGTGGATACCACCCTGAAGTTGAGAGTGGGGCCTGCACTTTGCGGTCGCGTGATCGATGCTTTTGGACAACCTGTCGATGGAAAACCGTTGCCTAAAGATTTAATGACGGTCGATGCAGAGTGCGAACCGCCTGAATCGTTGGAACGCCCCTCGATCGATACACCTTTGCAAACAGGAATCCGAGCAATCGATACCATGTTGACCTGTGGGCAGGGGCAGCGATTGGGCATCTTTGCTGGTTCGGGTGTTGGAAAAAGTACTCTACTTGGCATGCTTGCGCGTGGTTCCAACGCAGACCGAATTGTGATCGGGATGGTGGGTGAACGTGGCAGAGAGGTGCAAGAATTTCTTGACCGAGCTCTCGGTGAAGCCGGTTTTGCAAGAAGCGTGGTCGTGGTTGCAACTAGCGATCGACCTGCCGCACAACGCGTTTCCGCTGCATGGACAGCTACAGCGATTGCTGAAGCGTTTCGGAATCAGGGTGAAAACGTGCTGTTGTTGCTAGATTCTGTAACACGGTTCGCAATGGCACAAAGGGAACTCGGTTTGGCTGCTGGTGAGCCACCAACGACAAGAGGTTATCCACCGAGTGTTTTTAATCTGTTACCAAGGCTGGTGGAACGCGCTGGGCGGACGGAATGCGGGTCGATCACCGCTTTCTACACGGTTTTGGTGGAGGGCGATGATCACAATGAACCCATCGCTGACGCACTCCGAGGGTTACTCGATGGTCACTTGGTCCTCAGCCGAGACTTGGCCGCCAAAGCCCATTGGCCGCCAATTGATATTCTCCACAGTCTGAGTCGTCTGCAGCCGCATCTTGTCTCTCGGGAAGCCTTGCAGGCTACCGCCATTGCCCGGCAGCACTTGAGTGAGTACCACCGACATGCGGATCTGATTTCCATTGGTGCCTACCGTCAAGGTAGTGACCCTCGGGTCGATACTGCGATTGCGATGCGCGATCCGCTCAACATGTTTCTGCAGCAAGAGGCGACACAGATCACCACACTGGAGGATTCTAAGCGGATGCTGGCTCAAATTGTCAGTGCACAACCTGTAAATCCACAGGCAAATGTCGATGTTACAGCGCAAAATGCACCTGCTGAGAGTATGGTTGAGGAGAGTCCGGGAGTTGCGACGAACTGAGTTTTTATCCGTTTCGCCGATTCATGACCGTAAGGATTTATCGTGCCAGCCGAATTTCGATTTAAAGCTTTGCTCGATCTGCGACGTCAGCAACGTGATGAGGCAGGCGCGGCTTTGGGGCAGGTCAACGAGGCCGTTGCCAAAGTGAATACGCAAATTGACGAAATTGAGATCGAACGTGTTGCCCTGCGTGATACCGGTGATGTGAATCGGCAAGGAAATGTTTCTGTTGATGCTTTGTTGGCACACGGACGCTATGACTTGCAACTACAGGCAGATATCGGGGCGCTGCAGGCAACCGTGGCAGAATTGTCTGCCGAGATGGAAAAAAGACGAATTAAATTGGTTGAGGCAGAAACTGAGCTGAAGCGTTTTGAAAAATTAAAAGAAAACGATGAAGCCAAATTCCGTGCATTGGAATCTAAACGAGAAAACGCAGAGACCGACGAAGTGTCAACACGTCGGTATACACTCCAGCGACAACGGTAGCAGATCATGATGTCAAAAATTCTTCGAGGACTGGCTGCCTTTTGTGTGGCTACCGTTCTGACTCAGGTGATCCTGCTGAGTTATTTTCTGATCATGGGAACACTCAATCGGAGTTCTGCGATCCAATTGATTGCCTTGGTTAACGGGATTGATGTCTCTGGAATGCGTCTGCAGGAAATCTATCGTCAAGGCGAGGAATATGAACAGCCAAGTTATGACGAAATACTGGCCCAACGAAAAATGACCAGCTTGGATATGGACATTCGTCTGAGAAGCCAACAAGAGTTTCGAGATGAACTCAGCACCATGCTAGCAGACTTGCGAAAGGATCAGGATCGCTTCAGCGATCGCTTGCTAGCATTTCGGAATGAACTCAACGAACTCGGCGAGGAAGCTCAGGAAAATGGACTTGAGGACGTGCAGCGGACTCTCCAGTCACTCGATCCTGAGCAGGCAAAAGAACAGTTGCTGATAATGTATGACGATAAAAGAATTGATGACGTTGTCACAATCCTTCAAGCCATGTCGACGGATGCACGAAAAGACATATTGGCAGAGTTCACTACGCCGGACGATGTGGACATCCTCGCGGATGTTCTGCGTCGGATCAGCGAGGGCATGCCAGTTTCATCATTGATCAAAGAGACGAACGAGAAACTTTAGTCTTCGGTTTGTTGAGTCGCATGGAATGACCATGCTGCTTTTTCCCCGAAGATTACGGCATCGGTCGTTACTGGGGGGAGCCAGAGATGAGTGATTTGGAGTCGGTTCGTCATGCGCGTGACGCGACCATTACAGAAGTTGCCGGGGGGAAACTCCGTTCTCTTGCGAGCGGCGGCGGCGAGCAGTCGTCCAGCGAGGGATTACTGGATGCGTTTGCGGAGGTCTTTGCCCGCATGTCAGAGGCAAAGATGGCTGCGCCGACCCATGAGCAGCCTGATTCGCCTGAAGAGTCGGTTCAGGCTCCGTCTGATTCAAACCAGGAATCGGAGATGGGGTTCCACGGTGATGGCAGCCAACAGCAGTGCGCTGCCTTGAAGCAGGACGAATCATTGACGGAGGTTGTTGAGATATTGTCGACATCTGCTGCTGAAATCGCTGCTTTAAAGGAAATCGAGACTCAACAGATCGAGGAAGTGGAACAGTTGGTGACAACTGACTCGGAAACCATTTTGGCAGCTCCAATTGCAGTAGAGGTTTCAGCCACCGAGGCAGAGACTGAGGAGACTACCGAAGATGAGGTGCGTCAGGTTCTGCCTCGTGAGGAGGTTGAAGACGGTTTGGGGAGGCGACGAAAAACGAAATCGACAACGGAGGCCAAGACGGCAGAGGTAAAGCCGGTTGAAGGCAAGCAGTATGCGGAAGTTGTGACGACAGACGACCCAGAGTCTGAAACGGTCTCGATCGAAAAAGAAGACGAGGTAGGAAAAGCGATTGAAGATTCAGGTGGCGAAGTGCGTCGAAGCCGACGAAACCATCATCGCCAGGGTCGTGATGGCGAGCAAACGCCGGCACCGGTTTCACAGAATGGGCGGCGATCGTCTGCCGTGAAAGTCGATTTAGCAATGAATTCCGAGGTTCTCGACGCCGCTGGTGTCTCGGATCGGTCGTTCCCCACTAGTCAGGAACGTTCCACAGCCTCGGCTGTGAATCGAGTGGTACAGGCATCTGCGATTGCTAGTTCAGTTGCTTCCGCCAGTAGCTCAAATGCTCCGCGGTTTGGTGCAACCGCTGGAAGCGGTGTCCGCGATGGAGCATTCAATCCATCGGTGGATGCAGCAACCAAGGCAGCAAACCGACCCGCAGCTGAATCTCGTGGGAAAAAGGCACAGACGACTGACACCTTAGCTCGCGTCAAGTTGATTCAACGCGTCAGCAAAGCATTTCAACATCTCGGTCCGGAGGGCGGAGTCATACGTTTGCGATTGGCTCCAGCGGAAATGGGATCGGTCCGTGTTGAGATGCGAATCCAGCAGCGGAAGGTCGCGGCTCGAGTCGTTGCCGAGACCGAAGCAGCCAGTGCTGCGCTGAGAGAGCATCTTCCTGACTTGCGGGCGCGGCTGGAATCTTTCGGCATGCAGGTCGAGAAACTTGAAATTGAGACGGAATCTCTTGACCAGGACGGTGGCTCACAGTTTGAAGATACAAGTTCCCGTGACGAACGTTGGCAGGAGCCTCAACGCGTGCCAAAGCGTGAACTTATCAAACAGATTCAGCCGGAGAAGGTAGTGGATGTTTCACAACATGTTTCACCATCTGTGACTGTGGCTGCTCTGAATGCTGGTATCGACGTGCATCTGTGATGCACCCTTAGCAAGAGAATATGATTGCTCTCGCGTTCGGTGGTTATCCCGTCGTACAAGAGAAACGTCAGAGATGTCTTGAGGCATCGCGATGGAATGCTGAGATCTTGGGAGAGAATCATGTCGCAAATCGGACAGCCAGCTACTGTAAGTACCGCTGCGCAACAAACTGCCGCAACAAGCAGCCAATCAAGCGGCAGCTATAACGAACTGGATATCGATGATTTCCTGAAGTTGCTGATTAGCGAATTGCAAAATCAGGATCCCTTGGATCCGATGGATAATAGTGAAATGGTTCAGCAGATCGGCCAAATCCGAGAAATCGGGGCTACTGATGAGCTTACAAAAACACTCTCTTCACTCTCTTCAAGCCAAGAATTGGTGACCGCCAGCAGTCTGATTGGCAAGTCTGTGGAGGGTTTGGCAGAGGATGCCAGTGCAGTTGATGGCATTGTTGATCGCATCACTGTTGAGACAAGTGGTGAAAACGATTCACGAACAGTCAAAGTTCACGTGGGTGGAAAGACGATGAATATTAAAAACATCAGGGAAATACAGACTGGGTAAATTCTACCGATTATTGATTGCCAGCATTAAATCATTTTTAAGCTGGCAGTTGATCTCATCGCTTGCGGTGAGCCATCGAGAGAGTTCATCTGGTTTCACAATCGGAGCTCAACGTCGATGGGTCTTACATCCGCTCTTACTACGGCACTGACTGGTCTGAACGCTGCGGAAACGCAGATTGATGTGATTGGCAATAATCTTGCCAACTCTCAAACCGTTGGATTCAAATCGTCAGATGTGATCTTTGGAACCCAATTTCTGCAAACACTTTCGTTGGGTGCAGGGCCATCTGATAACAGCGGTGGTATCAACCCCCGGCAGATCGGATTGGGTGTGCAGGTGGCCGAGATTGCCGCCAATCACAACCAAGGCACGATTGAAATCAGCAGTAGTTCGTCTGATTTGGCGATTCAGGGAGATGGTTTCTTTATTGTTGAGGGCGGTGAGGGCGAACGCCTTTACACGCGAAACGGTATTTTCAAGCTGAACAGTGATGCTGAATTGGTCAGTGTTACTGGCCAGCGTTTGCTGGGTTATGGGGTCGACGAGCAGTTTCGTTTGCAAAAGACAGAGTTGGTTCCACTCTCGGTGCCGTTGGGAAGCGAGAGCGTTGCGAAGGCGACGGAGAATGTGACATTCGAGGGAACTCTTACACCTGAGGGTGATTTGGCGACTGTCGCTCAAGTGATTCAGTCGAGTCGGTTGGGTGATTCCAAGGTACCGCGTCCCGATTCCACAAGTGTTGGCAGTGCCGCTGCTCCTCTGTCAGACGCTGGTGCTGTGGTGGTCAACAATGGTGGTGTCGGTACGCTGGCAGCGGGTACCTATCAGTACCGATTTACTCTGGTTGACGGAGCGGGCGCTGAAGCAACACCAAGTGTTTCGATGAGTTCGACAGTGGGAGCGGGCGGACGCATCCAGCTCAGCAATCTGCCCCAGGAAGGTACAGGCAATTACCCTACTGTCAATATTTACCGAACAGGACCTGATGGAAGTGATTTTTTCTTTCTTGGATCAGCCGCGGCTGGTGGAGCATTCGACGATGACGGGTCAACCGCGTTATCGGCGACGCCGTTGGATGATACCACGCTGACGGGAAACTATTCTTACATGGTGACGTATCATCGTAGCGGTGAGGTTGAGAGTCGCCCCAGCGAATTGATCGGGCCACAGAATGTGGTGAATGGTCGAATCTCCTTGACCAACTTGCCCGTACCTCCGGTGCCTGGACCCGAGAGTGGTTTCCCTGCCTACGATCAAATCCGGATTTACCGGAACTTGTCTGGTGACCAGAACAACTACTATCTCGTCGATACCGTCGCCCCAGGTTCCGACTATACCGATTCAAAGTCAGATGCTGAAATCGCTGACTTGACGATTTCCGGGAATCAATTGGTTGATCTCGATGGCCCCACGATCACCAGTAACACACTTCTCACAGATGTTCTTAAGCGGGATGGTCTGACGTACCAAAGCGCTTTTGAGATAGGTACTCTTAGTTACAGTGGTCGGAAAGGTGGCCGTGCGTTGGGAACCAAGCAACTCGAAATTGCACAAACCACAACGGTACAGGATTTTGTTGACTTTCTGGAGTCGGCATCCGGACTTCAGAGTTTGCTGGTTGATTCGCAAAACCCCATTCTCGCGTCTGAAAACAATATCCCCGGCGAGAGCGGTGAATTGGTCCCCGGTGGTTACATTCAGGATGGAACCATACGTTTTGTCAGTAACACTGGCGAACTGAATGCGCTCGAAATTGATCTTTCTGCATTCAGAGTTGAGAATGCTGTTGGTGACGTGACCACCCCAAATCTTGCATTCGGAACTCTTCAGGAAGCACAAGGCCAAAGTGCAGTCAGCGATTTCATCGTTTATGATTCACTCGGTGTTCCGTTGAATGTGCGTGTGACAGCAACACTGGAGGGACGGACCAATGAGCAGACCATTTATCGATGGTATGCAGACAGTCCAGAAAACCAACCAATCTCCGGAACTGATATTGCTGTTGGAACTGGTTTGCTGCGTTTTGATGGAAATGGAAACTTTGTTTCGGCGACCAACGACAGTATTGCAATTGATCGTGTGGGCATACCCAGTGTCAATCCACTGCAATTCAATCTTGACTTCAGTCAGGTCTCTGGCTTGGCAACTCAGGAAGCCAGTCTTGCAGCTACTCGACAGGATGGTAGCCCTCCGGGCGTTCTGACCAGCTTTGTGGTGGGTGAAGATGGGACGTTGCGAGGTGTGTTTGGAAACGGGGTGACTCGTGATCTGGGCCAATTGCAACTGGCTAGATTTGCCAACCCTGTCGGTTTGGAGTCTCGCGGTTTGAATGTGTTCGCCAAAGGCGTCAATACTGGCTTGCCAGTTCAAGGTGCTCCTGGTGAAAACGGAATCGGTGGTGTGATTGGTGGTGCTTTGGAATTGAGTAACACCGACATCGGAAAAGACCTCGTCGAATTGGTGATGGCAAGTACCCAGTATCGAGGGAACAGCCGCGTGATCACAACCAGCCAGCAATTGCTTGATGAATTGTTGAATCTGAGACGATAGTGAATCACTGGCAGATGGTGGCTCATGCTGCGGTCGTTCAGCAGTCCTGCTCAAGATCGCACAGGCTGTTTTGACGTGGTGAGTGCCATTTTTTGACAGTCTGACTTCAGGCACCCTAGATTGTGCAGCTTAAATCAGCACAATTTGACTTCAATGGATCACAGCTCGTGATTGTTGCTGGCCAATCCGTGTCAGTAGCGGACCAACTCTCACGAGTTTGGTTGTGTTCCATGCTTTCCAAGGTTATCCCCATCCAACGGTAGAAATTCCCGATGGCAAAAGCTCCCAAGAATGCGATCAGCCCCTCGCGCGCCGAAGCCTATCCTGAATGGTACCAGCAGGTCATTCGTGCGGCTGACTTGGCTGAAAATAGTCCCGTCCGAGGTTGCATGGTGATCAAGCCATGGGGCTACCGACTGTGGGAAAATATGCAACGTGCTCTGGATGACATGTTCAAGGCCACCGGGCATCAGAATGCTTACTTTCCTCTCTTCATTCCAATGAGCTTCCTCGAAAAGGAAGCTGAGCATGTAGAGGGATTTGCCAAGGAATGCGCGGTGGTGACTCATCATCGTCTTGAGCCGGATCCCGATGGGGGATTGCGGCCCGCCGGCAAGCTTGAGGAGCCATTGATCGTACGTCCTACCAGTGAGACGATCATCGGAGCGACCTATGCCAAATGGGTTCAGAGCCATCGCGATCTTCCTATTTTGATCAATCAATGGGCAAATGTTGTGCGTTGGGAAATGCGCACGCGGATGTTTCTGAGGACAGCGGAATTTCTTTGGCAGGAAGGGCATACTGTGCACGCCACCAGTGAGGAAGCAATTGCTGAAACGGAACAGATGATTAATGTCTATGCCGATTTTGCAGAGAACTGGATGGCGATGCCAGTGATCATCGGCAGCAAGACGGCGGATGAAAGATTCCCAGGCGCTGTGGAAACGCTTTCCATTGAGGCAATGATGCAGGATCGTAAGGCACTGCAGGCCGGGACAAGCCACTTTCTGGGGCAGAATTTTTCGAAAGCGCAGGACATTGCGTTTCAGGCGGAGAATGGAGAACGGGAGTACGCATGGACCACAAGTTGGGGTGTCTCGACGCGCCTGGTGGGTGCACTGATCATGAGCCATAGCGATGACGATGGGCTTGTGCTTCCGCCCCGACTGGCGCCTGCGCAAGTGGTGATCCTGCCGATTTATCGCGACGATTCGCAGCGTGCAGAGGTGCTGCAATACGTCGAAAAAGTCAAAGCGGAGCTTTCAGCACAGCAGTATGAAGGTAGCCCGATTCGGGTAGAAATTGATGATCGTGACATTCGTGGTGGTGAAAAGAAATGGCACCATGTGAAACGGGGCGTACCCGTCCGTTTGGAAATCGGGCCGAAGGACATCCAGAAGGATGCTGTCTTTCTTGGGCGACGGGATCATCCCAAAAGTGCTCCCATGAGTCGCGGAGAATTGATTGCTGGAATCGCTACCTTGCTCGCACAAATGCAACAGGGGCTGTTTGATGCCGCCGCAAAATTGCGGGACGACAACTCTTGTGTGATTACCAATGAGTCAGAATTTCGAGACTTCTTTACGCCCGAGAATGAACAAGATATTCACGGCGGGTTTGCTCACTGCCACTTCTCATCAGAGGAAGAGCTTCAGCCTTTGCTGAAAGAACTGAAAGTCACTATCCGTTGTATTCCTCGAGAAGGAAATGATGAGCCTGGGATCTGTTTCTTGACAGGCAAACCTGCAGCGAAGAAAGCTATCTTTGCCAAGGCGTACTAGCCACTTTGTGGGTTCGCGATGCCGGACGAGTCGCGACACACATTGCCATGCGTGTCAGGCCCTCGTTTCCGAGCTTGGGTTCCCTGTACAAACACGCTTCCCTGTACAAGCTCGGTGGCGAGCATCTCGTTCATGCTGAACGCTGGTAAATGGCTGTCAGCAGTGACTCGGTGTCTTTAAACTTTTTGCCGCCTGCCATTGTTTCGTCAATCAGCTTACGGGCATCTGATTCACTGTGGCCCAAAGTGATTAACGCATCAAACGTTTCGCTGATGACGGCTGAAGCTGCGTTCCCCTTGTTGCCATTTTCGCTGGTGACTGCCTGTCGTTCTACCATCAAGGCAAAACGTGGCATCTTGCGGCGTAACTTGGCGATCACGCGTTCGCTCGTTGCTGGACCGACTCCCGGCAATGCAGATAGCCCTTTTGCATCCTGTTCTTCGATGAGCACCGCAAGTTCCTTGACCGGACGAACCATGGCGCGGAGTGCTTTCTTGACTCCTACACCGTCGACGCTGCAGAATAGATCAAAAAACTGACGTTCAGGTTCTGTCATGAATCCGATCAGACGCGGTGTCAGGCGACCACCTTGGGCATTTCCCTCGATATAATCCAAGGTATGAAGACGTGTTTTCTGGCCGATGCTGTTTTGCAGCATGCGGCGAGTGTAGTCGGCTACCAACACTTCATATTCGAAGGGGGCAGCTTCAATGGTGACAGCAGTTTCACTGACGCGAACCAGTGTTCCAGCGATGGTAACGATCAAGAGTGAGTGCTCCGGGGTTTATGAAGTTCTTACTCGATGCCAACGTGCCTGTCTGGTGAATTCCAGTGCAGGGGGAATCGAGGATCAGGAAGATTTTGTGAGAGCCGACATGGCGGTGTCATCGCCCAAATGGTAACCGCATAATGCAATCGCCAAGGCATCTGCTACGTCCGCAGGTTCAGGCAGGCTTGCCAAGCCCAATTGCATTTTGACGGCGAGTTGGATTTGGTGTTTGGGCGCGTGTCCATTTCCTGTCATGACTTTTTTGACCCGCGTGGGTTCAAAGTGAAGCACATTGATGTTGGCTTGTGCAGCTGCAAGGCAGATGACGCCTCGTGCGTGTCCCATCAGGATTGCAGTGCGTGGACGTTCATAGTGAGAGAAAAGTTGCTCCAGCGACATCACATCAGGTTGGTGTGCTTCGATTACCTCTCGTAGACCGCTGTGAATTTCATTCAGCCGTTGTTCGATACTGTCCTTGGGTTTACTACGGATGATGCCGGCTTCGATCAATTTGATTATGCCAGGCATAGGCATCGAACCATTAGCTGACCCGACTTCAATCACACCGTATCCAGTGGTGTTTAAGCCGGGGTCAACTCCCAAAATTCGGCGTTTGGAAGAACTCAACGTCACGGGCTGCGTTCCCAACTGGTACCTTCTTTTTTGTCCAGTAAGGCTACACCCAGTTCGGTTAAACGATCACGGATCGCATCGCCTGTCGCGTAATCCTTGCGTTCTCGAGCCTCCTTGCGAAGGTTGATTAACAGGTTGACCACGCCGTCAAGTAAATCGGTGTCTGCCTCGTCTCCACCACTTCCACTAAGTGCAGGTTTCAGAAAGATCCCCAATACGCTGGTCAGTTCGCGAATGACAGAGGCTGCTTTGATCAGGGACACAACCGCTGGTGAATCGAGTTCGGCAGCCGGCCCCAATCCGTGTTGGTCAATGTGTCGGTTCAACGCACGAAGTGAATCGAACAATACGCTAATGGCCGCACCTGTGTTAAAGTCATCATCCATCGAGGTAAGGAACTTCTCACGTGCTGCATGCATTTCCTGCAGAAGAGAGTCTTCTCCCGGAGAAAATTCGCCTTGAGTTCGACAGGTACCCAACGGCAGATCATAGAAATATTGACCAGGATACTGCGTGCTTTCCTGAAGCGAAGTTATCTCATTGAAACGATCAAAGAAGCGATAGAAAGCTTCCAAGGATGTACCTGCTTCCTGCAAACCATCTTCGTTGTAGACAATGGTAGATCGGTAATGAGTTCTCAAAAGAAAGAATCGTATCCTTTCACCCGTGTGTCTCCGAATTACCGTTGAAAGTCCGCCGTCTCCCTTGCTGCGACTGATTTTGCCAGCTGAAGCCTCTTCCGTTGATTCTTCACGGTCGCTCTTGCCACCAATCTTGCCTTTCTCGCCAGCTCGCATCAAGCCATTGTGCATCCAGTATTTTACCATCGGGGCATCGTGGCAGCAGCCGCTTTGTGCGAGCTCGTTCTCATGGTGAGGGAACATCAAATCCAGTCCCCCTCCGTGAATATCAAATGTATTCCCCAGTATTTCATGGCTCATTGCGGAGCATTCAATGTGCCACCCGGGGCGTCCGGGACCCCATGGGCTGTCCCATGCGATCGAATCACCCTTCGAACTTTTCCAGAGAGCAAAGTCACCGGGGGAACGTTTTTTGGCAGCGGCCTCGCCTCCTTCACCTTGTTGTGATTCCATGCTTCGATTGGATAGCTGACCGTAATTGCTGTCCTTGGCAACATCAAAGAAAACGTCACCATCCACCGCGTAGGCATAGTCCTTTTCTTCCAGAGCCTTGATGAAGGAGATGATCTGAGGCATATGATCAGTTGCTCGTGGCAAATAATCGATTTGATTGACGCCCAGTTCACGCAGATTTGATAAATAATCTGCCGTCATCTCACAGGCAATCTGGCTCATGGGAAGATTGCGTTCCCGACTCTTGGCGATCAGCTTGTCATCAACGTCCGTGATGTTCACCACCCACGTCACGTCATATCCGCTGTAACGCAGGTAACGCTTGATCGTGTCGAAGATCACGGGACCAACCATGTGTCCTATATGTGACTCCGCGTAAACGGTTGGGCCGCAAAGGTAGATACCAACCTTGGGGGGATGAAGCGGTTCGAACGGTTCCTTGGTCTTGCTAAGCGTGTTGTAAACGCGAATCGTGGGCTTGTTGGTCGACGCGTCAGAGTCGTTTTGGCTTGCAGTCGCGGTGCTCATCTTTGTCGTCTGATAGAGAGTGGATCGCAGGTTGGAATTCTTAAAGTAGAGGCGTGAATCTGACCATCGAGATGCTAGCAATGCATCGCATCGACGTCAGATCATCAGCGGCTCTACCCGTGAAGATGGGGATTATAGGGGCTGAACGTTTTCCTGCAGAGGGCGATTTTCAGCACCCCAGATCTAGTAGCGATTTTGATCCGCGTTCCGCCACGTTCATGGATCGTGATCCCCCGATGTATTCGAGGCGAGAACAATGAAAGCAATTGCTTACCGGACAGTGAAACCTCATGAAATCCGCTAAGACCCAGCCTCAACCAAGGATCGGCTTACGTTTTGTAGACCAGAACCACCACTCTGGCAGCGATGGCTTCGCCATGGCCAATAGGGCCAGTACCCTCCCCCGTTTTGGCTTTGATCCCAATGCGGTCGGTTGGGGTTTCTGTTATTTCGCAGATCGCTGCTTTCATGGCGTCAATGTGCACGGCCATTTTTGGCCGCTCCGCGAGGATCACACAATCCATGTTGGCAATTTCCATTCCATGGTGCCTCAGTCGTCTGATCGCTTCATGCAAAAAGTCGGCACTATTGCGATCGTGGTTTTCTGCAGCATTGTCCGGGAACAGCCGTCCAATATCTTGTTCTGCGATCGAACCGAGGATGGCATCGGTCACTGCGTGCAGCAGGACATCAGCATCACTGTGTCCGATGCAATGCACTTGGCAATCGATGTCGATGCCCCCGATGCGAAGTGGACCTCCGTTGCCGAGTCGGTGGGTGTCGTATCCAAGTCCGACTCGGATCGGTGGAATCGATGCTGTCATGGGGAGTTTTCTATCCAATAAAATCTGAATCTGATCTGGGTGGTGAGTGCCGAGGTATTCTCATACTTCACAGTAGCCTCGTTTCGGCACAAGTCACTTTCATGCACGCAGCAACTTCCTTGATGTGTCACCGCTGCGGCGTGACTTGAACTTGTGTCGTTATCTCTTTCGGTGTTCTCGTGAACCAGAAGCAGGCATTCCTATCGTCAGTGGCCGGGAGTTGCGGGCTGCTTTTCTCACGGTCACGCTAACATCCTTTGCGTAAATTTGGTCCCGGCTTTGAACCTGCTGCCTTGTACCTACAATAACGGACTTTCACCCCTCTGCGAGCCACACAGCCCATGCCAATTATCGAAGTACGACAGTTGGCCAAGTCTTATCGCGTCTACAATAAACGCGAGGGGTTGGCAGATAGCGTTCGGGGGCTGTTTCGTCGTGAATACAGGGAAGTCAAAGCGGTTCAGGGAATCGATTTGAACGTGGAACAAGGGGAGTTTGTCGCGTTTCTTGGCCCAAATGGTGCTGGGAAAACGACCACTCTGAAATTGCTCAGCGGTGTGATCAATCCGACTAGCGGGTCAGCAAGCGTGATGGGATTCACGCCTTGGCAAAGAAAAAATGAGTATCGTCGCCGGTTTGCACTGGTGATGGGACAGAAAAACCAGTTGTGGTGGGATTTGCCTGCTCAGGAGTCATATCGGCTTCATCAGCAGATTTACGGCGTACCTGTCAAAGAGTTTGATGGCACGCTTGCTGAGCTCACGGATCTGCTGGATGTGGGAGGACTGTTGAGTCGACCTGTCCGTGAGCTTTCGCTTGGCGAGCGTATGAAAATGGAGCTGATTGCAGCTCTGCTACATCGGCCAGAAGTCCTTTTCCTTGATGAACCAACGATTGGGCTGGATGTCATCGCGCAGCACAATATTCAACAGTTCCTGAAGTACTATCAGGAAAAACGCAAAATTACGATCCTGTTGACCAGTCACTACATGAAGGACATCGCTGCACTCTGCAAACGTGTTGTAATCATTGCTGGTGGGCGAATTGAGTATGACGGTTCTTTGTCGGGAGTGATTGATAAGTTTTCTGGGCACAAGGTCATGACCCTGCAGTTCGCTGACGGGCATCAGCCGGATTTGTCCGCACTAGGTGAGGTGCTCGATGAGACGTGGCCAAAGGTTCGTTTGCGAGTTGATCGCAGTGATGTACCACGCGTACTTTCTGAAGTGCTTCGCGATAATCCGATCGAAGACGTAGCAGTCGAAGATGTCCCACTTGAAGAGGTCATCGCTGAACTCTTTCGCGAGTCGTCGCAAAAATCTGATGCGGACCACGTGTAAGCGGTTGCGGTACTTCAGTCTCCAGTATCGCAGTGCTTGCTCAGATGGATGTTCAATGCAGTGCCGCCCGTTTTAAATGCAATCTCGGAATTGTGCCTGTCGGCAAACTACTGACTCTTTTGTCTGAAATCAGCCACGATTGTTGGCAGAACGGATTGACTGCGTAGCGGCTCATGCGAAGTCAGACTGCGAATTGAGTTGTGTTGCACGACCGCGGGGGGCCATGTTGGGAAGAAATGTTGGTGTCAATCTGAAGCAAGTCTCAACAGGTCACCGTGTACTCACCCTGGTTGAATTGCTGGTTCTGCTGGCAATGATTGCAATATTGGCGGGCTTGTCATTGCCTGCCGTTCAAGCTGCGAGTGAGGTGGCAATGCGTGTTCAATGCCAGAATAAACTTCACCAGATTGGCCTCGTGTGGCATAACTGCCATGGTGCTTTTCGACGTTTTCCACCCCAACGCCATCCCCATGCATGGATTTGCTCAGGATGGGAAATCTTCGCCGGGGCTCTGCCCAATCAACTGCACCAACAAAACGAAATGTACTCTTTCCATTCCGGTGGCGTTCACTGTGTGCTGTTAGATGGTGCTGTCCGCTTTTTCTTCCAGGCGATCGATATTGATACGATGGCCTCGTTGATTACCGCGAAGGGGGTTGAATTGATTCCGGTGGAAGATTTCGTGCGTTGATCCGGGTACTCACCGTCTGGACCAAATGGCCTTCTTGGGTTCTGCTGAGGGTGTTTAAATTTCTCTCTCCGCCTGATGTTCAGCAGCATGCCACTTGTTTCCATCGACGATCTTTCCATTGGGTTTCGTGGTCCTTCTCTTCTGGATGGAGTTTCTGCGACCATCGAGACAGGGCAGCGTATTGGTCTCTTGGGCCGAAATGGAGCAGGCAAGACGACGCTGATGAGATTGCTGGATGGGAAAATGCAGCCCGATTCGGGCGTAATCAATGTCAGTCCGGGAGCAAGAATTGCCCGTCTGACTCAGGATGTACCGCGTGACCTTGAGGGCACGATTCACGAAGTTGTGACCGCGGGCCAGTCAAATACAGATGATCCTGAGTTACAGTGGCAAATCCAACATGCTGTCGATTCCACCCTGTCTCGGATGCAGCTGGAACCCGAAATTCAATTTCAGACGCTTTCCAGCGGTATGAAGCGTCGAGTTCTGTTAGCGAGGGCGATTGCGTCCGAGCCAGATATTTTGCTGCTGGATGAACCCACTAACCATCTCGATATCTCCTCCATCCTTTGGCTGGAGAATTTTCTGTCGAGGTGGAGGAAAACCTTGATCTTTGTGACGCACGATAGATCTTTTCTGCAAAATTTGGCCACACGGATCTGGGAAATCGATCGTGGCAGGCTGTTTGATTGGTCCTGTGATTATTCAACCTTTCTGAAACGAAAAGAGGCAGCGATTGCAGCGGAGGAGAAGCAGAACGCTTTGTTCGATAAGCGATTAGCCGAAGAAGAAGTCTGGATCCGTCAGGGGATTAAAGCTCGACGTACACGTAATGAAGGACGTGTGCGTGCACTGAAAGCCATGCGAGTCGAAAGATCTAGTCGTCGGCAAGGCGAAGGCAAGGCAAAGATGAGGTTGCAGGAAGCAGAGCGAACGGGAACGCTTGTTACCGATGTGAAAGAAATGTCTTTTGGATACGGTGGCCAGAAGATCATTGATGGCTTCACCACCATGCTGATGCGGGGTGATAAGGTTGGAATTATCGGACCCAATGGTGTAGGAAAGACGACGTTGCTGAAGTTGCTGCTGGGGCAACTCCAACCACACGAAGGCAGTGTGCGGATGGGAACTAACTTGCAGATTGCCTACTTTGATCAGCTCAGAGATACGCTTGATCCTGATAAGACCGTCGTCGAGAACGTCGGTGAAGGGAGTGACAAAATTCAGATTGGTAACAAGACCAAGCACATCATGGGCTACTTGCAGGACTTTCTATTCACTCCGGAAAGAGCACGTACCGAGGTAAGATTCCTGTCAGGTGGAGAACGAAACAGAGCGCTGCTTGCACGTCTGATGACGAAGCCAGCAAATGTAATTGTTCTCGACGAACCTACGAATGATTTGGACAGTGAAACACTGGAGCTGCTTGAGGAGCAGTTGGCAGACTTTAATGGAACTCTGCTGATGGTCAGTCACGACCGGACATTTCTCAATAATGTCGTAACAAGCACCATTGTCTTTGAAGAGGGTAGTGTCCATGAATATGCTGGCGGCTACGACGAATGGAGAGCTGCCGTTGCCAGAAAACTGGCGGATCAAACAGAAGCACCTCAGACTGCAACAGACAGAAGCAAAAACGAGAAGCTGAAAACAGCCCCAGCAGAAACCAAAAAGCTTTCGTACAAGGACAAGCGGGAACTGGAACAACTGCCTAAGAAGATTGAGAGGATGGAGGTGGCGATTGCTGCACTTCATGAGGCGATGGCCGCAACAGACTATTATCAAAAACCAGCTGATGTGATTGCAGCGGATGCTTCCCAGCTGAAAAAGTTGGAGGGTGAGCTGGCGGAGTCTTATAAACGTTGGGAAATACTCGAGTCCTGATCGAAGGAATTCGGCTGGCTTCGTTTGTTTTCGTCACTCCGGAGCAAGGCACTGGGTGTAATCGGCAAACGAATGATTGGCTGGCGTGCGGCATTCCTGCGAAATACGGCGTCGTTTTTGCAAGACGGTGGTACAGAATCAGGTCACGGGACCATCGGTAAATGATGGAAAACGAGTAGATTCGGCTGGTCTGGGTCGCACTGGATGGGTATCAAAGCAAAATCCGGCTCTTGGGTGAATCTCTGTTAAACTAGGGCAAGGGAATTCGGTTCCCCCCTACCGCCGGTGTCTTCTGTTGGCACTGCACCGCAACTTCATCTGAGCCGCTACAAATAAGCGTTCTCAGCTTCCCAATGTACAGACGGCCTTTGGTGATCTTCCACCCGCCAAACTCTTTCGCTCCTTTGTTTTGATGCAACTCAAATCCATGAAACTGTTTTCTCGGCTTTGCTACATCAGCACCCGATTGATCCTTGTTCTTCTCGCATTCCTGACGCTCACGGGAGGGTTCAACGCTGAGGCTGAAGAAGTTGATTTCAACACACAGATTCGACCTCTGTTATCAAACAATTGTCTGACCTGCCATGGGCCGGACGAAGACGAGCGGGCAGCCGGATTACGGCTCGATACAGAAGCAGGTTCGCGGTTGGACCTGGGGGGGTATGCTGCCATTGCGCCGGGGAATCCAAAGGCTAGCGAAATACTTCAACGTCTGACCACGGACGATGAGGAGTTGAGGATGCCGCCCGAGGGAAAAGGTAGGCGATTGACGCCTGAGGAAGTTGATTTTGTGCGTCGCTGGATTGCCGAGGGTGGAAGCTATGAAAAGCATTGGGCGTATAATAAACCTACCCGCCCTTCTCTGCCGACTGTGAGTAAGACCCAATGGCCGCGAAATTCGGTTGACCATTTTATACTGGCTGAGTTGGAGACGCGGGGACTCAAGCCTTCGCCTGAGGCTGATCGTTGGACTTTGGCGAGACGCGTTTCATTGGATCTGATCGGATTGCCGCCGTCGTGGGAGGAAGCTCGGGCTTTCGTCGAGGATGAACAGCCCGATGCATACGAACAGTACGTTGGGCGGTTACTCGATAAACCGGCCTTTGGTGAGCGATGGGCACGAGTTTGGCTCGACCTTGCCCGCTATGCTGATTCAGCTGGCTATGCCGATGACCCTCCGAGAACCATCTGGGCATTCCGTGACTACGTCATCAAATCATTGAATGAAAATAAGCCATTCGACCAATTCACGATCGAGCAAATCGCAGGCGACCTGCTCGAGAATCCAACGCAGGACCAATTGGCTGCAACTGCCTTTCATCGCAACACCCTGACGAATAATGAAGGGGGTACCAATGATGAAGAGTTCCGTAATGTTGCTGTAATTGATCGCGTGAATACGACGATGGCCGTGTGGATGGGGACGACGATCGCGTGTGCACAATGTCATACGCATAAATATGACCCGATTACTCAGGAAGAGTACTTCAAGTTCTTTGCGTTTTTCAATAACACGCAGGATGCAGACCGGCGAAATGAAAGTCCCATCGTCAGTATTTGGTCAGAAGAACAGAAGGTCGAAAAACAACGTCTGGTTGAGCAAGTAAACGCATTACAACGGATCATCGAAACCGGAACGCCTGAGTTGCAGAAGGCAGAAATCGAGTGGTTGGATGGATTGGAAACCGAAGCGACATGGATAACTTTGGATCCGTCTGATCTGTCTGCGAATAAACGTGAATTAAGCGTTCAAGATGGCTGGGTTGTGGGTGGCGAAAAGAAGCCGGATACGGATCAGTACAGATTGGCGTTTCCGATACGTAAGGGCGATCTGGTTGGAATACGTCTGGAAGTCCCAGGCGAGCAGAGCGACAACTTCGTGGTTACAAATGTTGCAGCCATGTTGAGAAAGAAAGGTAAGGCCGCCATCGATGCGCGATACGTGCGAGTCGATTTAGCTGGTGCAGGGAAAATGATCCACTTGGCAGAAATACAGGCTTTTGTTGATGGTAAGAACATCGCAACATCAGGTACTGTCACCGCGAGTTCAGAGGATTTCGGGGGGAAAAACGAATATGTAAACGACGGCAAGACTGACGGGCAGTTTAATAATCGTTCGGTGAGCCACACCAAAATCGAAAAGGATCCGTGGATTGAAATTGACTTGGGAGAGTTGAATTCAATTGATCGTATTGCTCTTTGGAATCGTACAGATAATGCTCCTGCTATCCAACAGAGGCTCAGGGGATATCGAGTTTCATTGTTGAATGAAAATCGCGATGTGGTTTGGGAGCAAACGCCAAAGGATGTTCCAACACCGAACTCTGAATTCAATACAGGTGGTCCGTCAAAGTTACCATTGGCAGTTGCTTTCGCAGATCATGAACAAGACGGATTTCCTGCCACTGCTGTTTTGCAGCAAGATAAAAATGGTTGGGCAATTGCTCCTAAGGTGGGACGTCCGCACACGCTCACGTTGCTGCCGCGCCAACCGGTGGCGCTGGAAGACGTTGATTTGATCCTGACAATTGAGCAGGAATCCAAATTTCCCAAGCATCTGCTCGACCGTTTTCGTGTTGCGATGACATCGGACCAGGGGCTTGCAAAGGTAGCAGAGGTTCCACCCGAAATACTGCATCTTGTGCGAAGTTGGCAGGCAAAGCAGAAACTGAGTGACGCTGATGCGGCAAAATTATCTACGTACTACCGAAGTATCACGCCCTTGTTGAAGTCTCAGCAGGAGGAACTGAAGAAAGCCAAAGCGAGTTTAGATGCGATAAAGCCCGCCACCACTGTTCCCGTCATGGCGCAGGTAGCTGATTCTGCCAGGCGTGAAAGCCGTATTCAGATTCGAGGTAATTATCAAAACACTGGTGTCGTTGTAGAAGAAGGAACACCTGCGGCATTTCATGCCTTGCCCGAAGGTGCCAAACGCGACCGTTTGGCGTTGGCAAAATGGTTGGTTGATGACGAAAATCCCTTGACCGCCCGGGTGATTGCGAACCGTCACTGGGAAGAGATCTTTGGGGTAGGAATTGTTCAGACAAGCGAGGAATTTGGATCGCAAGGCGACTTGCCCTCGCATCCACAATTGCTGGATTGGCTGGCTGTTGAGTTGCAGCAGAACGGCTGGGACTTAAAGCAGCTTCTGACTGTGCTGGTGACCTCCGCAACTTATCGTCAGAGTTCTTATTCCAGTGAAGAGCTTCGACTCGCTGATCCGGCGAATCGTTTCTACGCCAGAGGGCCCCGGTTCCGAGTTTCTGCTGAAATGGTGAGGGATCAGGCATTGTTCGTCAGCGGTTTATTGAGTGATCGTATGTATGGTCCACCCGTCAAACCACCGCAGCCTTCACTTGGGCTCAAGGCAGCTTTTGGGTCCGCGACTGACTGGCAAGCGAGCACTGGTGAAAATCGTTATCGGCGAGGACTTTATACTTCGTGGCGACGTTCCAGCCCCTATCCATCCATGGCTCAATTTGATGCCCCCAACCGCGAAGTTTGTACTGTGCGTCGCATTCGTACTAACACGCCGCTACAGGCATTGGTGACTCTGAATGATCCCGTCTATGTCGAAGCGGCTCAAGCGCTGGCTCGGTCGATGATTGCTCAAAGTAAAGATCCCGCACAAAGAATTCAGTACGCCTTTCGGCATTGCCTGCTCCGTGAACCATCCGAATCCGAGGTTAAACGTGTCACTGAATTGTCCCGTATTGTGTCAAAGGAATTCGAAGGCCAGCTGAAGCAGGCTGAGCAGATGGCAACCGTGCCAATTGGACCTTTGCCAGAAGGTGGAAACGCAATCGAGTTTGCTGCGTGGACGGTCGTGGGCAACGTGATTTTGAATCTTGATGAAATGTTTATGAAACGCTGATGCAGGTCCGGTTTTTATCCTCTTTGTTCCACCAGAATATCTTTCGTAGCCAGTCATGAAACGAATCCACGAACAATTGCAGCAGCAGACGCGAAGACACTTTTTTCAACAGTCTGCAGCGGGGCTGGGCGGGATTGCCTTGAATAGTCTGCTAGCGTCTGAAGGAAGTGGTGCGGACAGAACAGCAGCGAATCCACTGGCACCGCAACTGCCGCATTTTCCGGCTAAAGCTAAACGTGTCATTTATTTGCACATGACTGGCTCGCCTCCAAATCTCGACATGTTTGATCGGAAGCCTGAATTGGTCAAGCGAAATGCAGAGGACTGTCCCGACCAGTTTCTTGCAGGACGTAAATTCGCGTTCACTTCTGGAGTTCCAAAGCTGATGGGATCGCCTAGAAAGTGGTCGCAAGTTGGCGAGTCAGGTATGTGGATGTCGGACGCCATCCCGAATTTTCACGACATTGCAGATGAAATGTGTGTGGTCCATTCGATGCACACTGATCAGTTCAATCACGCACCAGCCGAGTTGCTGGTGTATACCGGATCACCGCGGTCAGGAAGACCATCGATCGGGTCATGGGTCAGCTATGGCTTGGGTAGTGAGAACGAGAACCTGCCAGGTTTCGTGGTGCTGATTTCAAGTGGTGTGCAGCCCAATGGCGGTAAAAATTCATTTGGAAGTGGATTTCTTCCCTCGGTGTATCAAGGGGTGCAGTGTCGGTCCAAAGGTGATCCCGTTCTCTATGCCTCTAATCCGAAGGGAATGGACCGTAGCATGCGGCGTTTGAGTCTTGATGCTCTTAAAGACCTCAATGAAATTCAGGCAAACGAATTGGGACACCCTGAAACGTTGACAAGAATTTCTCAGTATGAATTAGCGTTTCGGATGCAAACGGCTGTCCCCGAAGTGATGGACATCTCACAGGAATCGCAGCAGACTCTCGATCAGTATGGTGCAAAGGTTGGTGGTTCCAGTCTTGCAAATAATTGCCTGTTGGCGAGGCGATTGGTGGAGTCGGGTGTTCGATTTGTCCAGTTATTTGACTGGGGCTGGGATTTTCATGGAACTGGAAAGCAGGAAGGTTTGACCGAGGGTTTGACCAACAAATGCGCCACGATGGACAAGCCGATCTCCGCGTTGATCAAAGACCTGAAACAACGCGACTTGTTGAAGGACACGCTTGTTGTCTGGGGTGGGGAGTTCGGCCGAACGCCTTTTCGTGAAGGTCGCACTGCAAAAAGTGCTGTGCTGGGACGCGACCATTACCCAGATGTGTTCTCAATGTGGATGGCTGGTGGCGGCGTGAAGGGTGGATTCGATTACGGAAGTTCCGATGAGTTGGGTTTCAGTATCGCGGAAAATCCTGTCCACGTGCACGATCTTCAGGCTACCATCCTGCACCAGCTCGGTTTTGATCATGAGAAACTGACCTACCGCTTTCAGGGCCGGGACTATCGCCTGACAGACGTTCATGGCAAAGTCGTAAAAGATCTGTTGGCTTGAGTCGGGCGAGTGCTCAGTTGAACAGCAAGTACAATCGGTTGGTGATCCGAAACCGGAGTTGCTGACCGTTTGAAGATGTTTCGCGGCTGACCAATGATTTCGCGGCGAAATCGATCGTGTTGGCTGCTCTGCTGTTGTGATTTGAATATGAAGTTCGTTGGGTGATTCAGTCCCGTTACAATTGGCGTTTTGGTTCCGTACTACGTCAGATCCGTACCACTGCAAAGTTGATCCGTGATGCGTTGTCAGCTGATTTTATTTCTGGTTTTCTGCCTGGTTTCACCATTCACTGGAAAGGCTAGCGAGCGTGATGCATGGACAACATCGCGTGTGGTTGGGTCGCCAGACGAACCAAAACCATTTTCGGTGAAACGTGTTTATCCCCAATTGGAATTCAAACAACCTGTTGAGTTGATGGCAGTTCCCGGGACAAACAGAATGATGGTTTTGGAGGTAACGGGAAAGCTTTTTGTGTTTGACAACAACGCCGCCTGCGAAAACGCTGAACTTGTTGTCGATTTTAATCCCCTCATCGACAACTTCAGGCGTGCTTATGGATTTGCATTACATCCAGAATTTGAAACCAATCGGCAGTTGTTTGTCGCTTATGCCGGCGATCCGGTAGCCCGCCCTGATGGTACTAGGCTGTCGCGGTTTGTTGTCAGTGAAGATGAACCATTGCGAGTCGATACGGCCAGTGAAGAAGTGCTGATGACATGGCCGTCTGGGGGGCACAATGGCTGTGCCATTCGTTTCGATTCGAAAGGGTTGCTGTACTTCTCAACTGGTGATGGAGCCAAGCCGTTTCCACCTGATGAATATAATGTAGGTCAGAATCTTTCTGACTTACGGTCATCCATTTGCAGAATTGATGTGGATCATCCGTCAGAAGATCGCAAATATTCGATCCCAGCCGATAATCCGTTTATTGATGTTCCTGATGCAAGAGGTGAAATCTTTGCTTACGGATTCAGAAACCCGTGGCGGTTTACCATTGTTCCCGGCACTGACCAAATCCTCTGTGGTGATGTCGGGTGGGAGCTGTGGGAACTCATCTTCGATGTGAAACGGGGCGGCAATTATGGCTGGAGCATCTTCGAGGGGCCTCAGCCAATTCGCCGTGATGTGCAGCAGGGACCAACTCCAATCGAACTGCCACTCGTAGCGTACCCTCATGCCGTTGGGCAGTCCGTTACGGGGGGGCATGTTTATCGAGGCAAGAACATTCCCGAGTTAGAGGGTGTTTATTTGTACGGCGACTATGTCACTGGGTTGTTGTGGGGCATGCGTCATGAGGGAGATCAGGTGACATGGAATCCGGTTCTTGCAGAAACAGGTTTGCCAATCATTACATTTGCTGAGACCCCGGATCATGAAACGCTGGTGGTCGGCTACGACGGTGGTGTTTATCAATTGGTGCGCAATCAGGCAGTCGAATCTGCCGCCAGTTTTCCGACGCAATTGAGTGACACAGGGCTATTTCAAGACACTCGAAAAATGGTCCCTGAGGTCGGTGTTATTCGTTATGACATCTCAGCAGGTTCATGGCAGGGAGGTGCGACTAGTGAATTTCTGCTGGCAGTGCCGGGGCAGGAAATAATACAGATTTCCCGTTTGCAACGCGGCTGGAAATATCCTCCCGGCACAGTTTTTGTAAAGACTCTGTCACTGGGGAATGTGCGTGTTGAAACACAGTTGTTGCACTTTGACGGTATCAATTGGCACCCATACAGCTACCTGTGGAACGATGATCAAACCGATGCCAATCTGGTCGAACCCGCAGGTGTTGAAAAGCAGGTTCAGTACGAATTGGTTGATGGTCAAGTTCTGAGCACAAACTGGAAAGTGCAACATCGTGCTCAATGCCGGTCCTGTCACGGCAGGCAGAATGGCGGTGCCGTTGGGTTTTCACTTGAGAATCTTGGTGACACACAAATTTCAAAATTGATTGAATGTGGTGTGTTGGATCGAGCTGCGCCAGCGCAGTGGGATGTCGCCACCATGGTGAACCCGGATGATCGTTCCAAGTCACTTGATGCTCGGGCTAGATCTTATTTAGCGGCCAATTGTGCCCACTGTCATCGACGTGGTGGTGGCGGTACTGTCGCCGCTGACTTGTCATACTCGACTGGCAGGGATCAGATGAATGTCATTGATGCAGATCCAAGCCAGGGTGCTTTCGGAATCGCGAATGCAAAAGTTGTTGCGTCAGGGCTACCGCTGAATTCAACCCTTTTCTACCGCATGGCAACCAGCGGAAGTGGGCATATGCCCAAATTGGGTCATTGGGACAACGATCGAGCCGGCTTGCAATTGGTTTACCAATGGATTGCCTCACTTAAGCAGTCCGAGAGTGAGTCAGTGCCTGCTGCTCATGTTGATGAAGGCGATACATCAGTTGCCCTCGCGAGATTTTCCGAATTGCTCTTTGATGAACAGCTGACCCAGCAGCAGTTGCAAGCGACTGCACGAGAGGCCCAACTGTCGGGAACACCGGTGACTGCTGCGTTGTTTGAGCGGTTTTTGCCGATTCAGGATAGAAGGAAACGTTTGGGCAACAGTATTGATCGCGATGCATTGCTCAAAGTGGCAGGTGACGCCGTGCGTGGTCGCGAGCGATTTCTCGATGGACAATCAATGCAGTGTGTCCTGTGTCATCGAGTCCAAGGAAGTGGTCGCAGCGTTGGACCGGATATGGATGGAATTGGGAAGCGGCGATCGAGGCAGGAATTATTGGAGAGTATTCTTGATCCGTCGAAGCTGATTGAACCAAAATACAGCAGTCATCAGGTGCTCACCACAAGTGGGCAGTTGGTGAGTGGTTTGTTGGTGCGAGATGCTGATGAGGCAGTAATGCTGCGTTCTGCAGATGGCAAAAACCATCGGATCAGAAAAGATGAAATCGAATCACAGCGTATGCAAACAGAATCGTTGATGCCAAGTGGATTGGCTGCGGATCTGACAGCGCAGGAAGTTGCCGACTTACTGGCTTTTTTGGAATCGCTGAAATGAGCTGTGCCTCATTTTTGATTTCATCATGATTTGTTCTTTTTGCTATTCCCGTCTGAGGGCTTCAATTGGATCCATCTTTGCGGCACGAGTGGCAGGGTACAGACCAAAGAAAATTCCCACCGCAACGGAGATGGCAAAGGCAAGTGGAATCGACCATGGCACGATTATTGGATTCACATTTCTGATTGCGTCCGGGAGGTTATTGATTGCGTCGGGAGCCCATGTTTGCAAGGTATCCCGCAGCCAACTCATCACCGTAGGGCATGTCAGTCCCCCTGCGATTCCGGCGACGCCTCCGATCGCCGATAGCACAATGGTCTCGGCCAGAAACTGGCGTGTAATGTCCTTCCGCTTCGCGCCAAGAGCCCTTCGGATGCCGATTTCTCTGGTTCGTTCAGTGACGGTTGCCAACATGATATTCATGATTCCGATGCCACCAACGATGAGAGTAACGGCGGCAATCATTCCCATGAATACCATGAACATCAAACGCGTGGTTTTGGCCTGCTCAAGCAGTTCCAGTGGAACGACAACGGCATAGTCTTTTTCGGTATGCAGTTTCTGCATGGTTCGTCGTATGGCATCAGCAGTGGCGAGTACCTGATCGGGTGATTCCAGCTGGAACGTGATTTGGCTTAACTCAACTTCTTCTCCGGTCCGCTGACCCGATTGTACGAAGAGGACACGATCACCGATCCGTTGCCAAAAAGTGTTCAGCGGTATGTAGATATCTTTAGCGAAGTCTTGAGCTGCAATGGATCCACCGATTCCCGCTGTTGGATTTCTAGGTTGCATCACTCCGATGACTACGTACGGTAGTTCGCGAACGCGAATGACCTTGCCCATGGGATCTTCTGTCGAGAAAAAAAGATCGGCAGCTTCGGCAGCAAGCACGCATACATTTGCACGTTGTTGTACATCGATGTCAGAGATAAATCTGCCACGATCAAGGTTGAGATGCATGATCTCGGCGTACTCAGGAGTACATGCGACCAAGTGACTGGCAAGCGTTACTGCTCCATAGTGTGCTTCGCGTCGCGTTTCGCGGATTCGTACTGCATTCTTGATCGTTGTGATGCCGGTCAGTGCAGGAACGTCTGCTCGGCGAATACCATACTCAACGTAAAAGTTGGACTCGTTTACCGAGTCGTCCGCTGGAAGCACTGAACGCAAAATGATGTTCGTGGCACCGAGTTCCGAAATCTGCCGCTGAGCTTCTCGGCTGATCCCCTCACCGATAGCGAGCAACCAGACAACACTCGCCACGCCAATGAAGATCCCTAGGACCGTCAGCAATGACCGCATAGGATGCAAGAGCAGGCTCTTGATCCCGAGCCGCCAGATTCGTGGGTGCAATAGACTCATATTCCCGAATCAGCTTGCCCTTTTCCGATCTCTGTCGCGGTGAGCTCTTTTGAAGCTTCGTTTTGCTGCTTTGGCGGCTCGGCAAACTTGTCGCGGCTATTTTGTTTGGCTTCCAGTTTCTCGTTACGTTTGTTTCGATTCGGTTCTTGGTTGTTGACAGCAGAAGCCGTATTAGCCGAGGGCAAATCAGCTCGTTGGATGAATCGAAATGGGGTCAAGGCAACCTGATCGCCCTCCGCGATTCCATCGATCACTACCACCTGATTGTTGTTGTTGGGACCGATTGTAATTGGGGTGGGATTCCAGCCCACACCATCGCGCACGAGGCAGTAATGTGATTGTTCGTGCGCAATGACCGCTGCGAGTGGAACTAGCAGGACAGAGTCCTCTGCCTCGAAAAAGATTTTTACTTTTGCGCGTAAGCCAGGTCGAATGGTGGGTGGGGGATCCTTGATCGTAACTTCCACTCCGTATTCAAGCGGGGCGCCGTGCCATCGCATGGGAAATGGGTACGGCGCCACACGGTTTACTTTACCGTAGAGCATTTTTTCTGGATCTGCATCAAGAGTGAGCTCGGCACGCATCCCTGGGCGGACGCGGTTGATGTGGGACTCATTGATCTTAACATCCACTTGCATTTTGTTGATGTCAGGCAGGCGAGCCACGATTTGATTGAAGCGAATCTGACTGCCCTCTTCGATGACCACGGGTTCACCACGCTGTCGCTCGTTCGCATATACGACTTGACCAGCGGTTGGTGCTCGAATGGTGCAGTGCTCAATTTGTTCAGAAATCTCGCCCAGCTTTTGCTTGCTCAATTCTTGTGTGAACTGAGCAGCCTCGACATTTGCTTTCTGCTTTTCGATCTCCGCAGTGAATTCCCCAACCTTTCGCTCCTTGGTGAATTTCTTGAAGACGTCCAATGCTCGTTTACTCGCAGCAACATCTTTTCTTGATTTTTCGAGCGAGAATTCACCGGCGCTGACTTGTAGTTGATTGAGTAAGCCCTTGGCCGCCATTCGACGATTGGAAGCAAGCTCAAGTTCTTTTCTGCGGAGTTCTTCTTCCGTAACGAACACCGCGCTTTCGAGCATCTCGACCTCTTGCTGAAACAGGCCTTCGACATATTCTCGCAAAGTGCGTTCAGCATTCGATAGATTGCTCTCGGCTTGAATAAGTGCCGACTTGTCTTTTGCAACAACAATTTGCTGGGCAATCAACTCATTCTGCAATACCGAGTCATCAAACTGCAGTAGCAGGTCGCCCTTTTTTACCTCGGTTCCTTCCTCGCACAGACTCACAATCGTGATGCCTGCAGAACCTCTCGACTCGACTTCGCACCTGACTTCAACGTTGCTGCTGCTGACGATGTCACCCGGTTCAGTCACAAATGCCTCAAACTTGCTGCGTTCAACAGAATGCAGTAGGAGCGTGTCATCAGTTTGCTCACGCCACGAGCCTCTGTTGCCATTGAGTGCAACAAGCAGCAATACGATGACACAAAGAACGAGGAGAAGAAATACTGAAACACGCCCTCGATGTCTGATCCATCTTCGGCTCGCGCTCATGGGGTGACCTTGGAATGGAGGCGGGAATGAATGGGAGGGGTGATGCAGTCTCTATCCACTATAAATTGGCATGAGCGGCGACTCAAATGAGTTGACTTGTTGTCTCGCCGCTTTGTGCCTGAAAATTGCCGCCTACAACCGGTCTTTTTATCATTGCCCGGCCGATTCGGCTGTCAAGCAATGTAAACCGGCTTTCTGTCACCAACGGTATCCAGCGTGGAAATCATTCCGCACGAGAGATCCTTGCCAGAATTACTCGTCCGTGACGCAGCCCTCACTCGCTGTTTTGACATTCTTGATGTACTTGTACAGCGTGCCTCTTGTTGCTTTCAGGGGCGGTGCCTTCCACGCCTTGGCGCGCTCAGCCAGTACATCCTCGCTGACATCCACGTCGAGGCGATTGGTTTCTGCATCGATGGTGACAATGTCTCCATCGACCAAAAGCGATAAAGGACCTCCAAGCTGCGCTTCCGGAGTGATGTGGCCAACGATGAACCCATGGCTTCCTCCACTGAAACGACCGTCTGTCAGCATGGCAACATCTGCTCCCAGTCCCGCTCCCATGATGGCACTGGTTGGTGTCAACATTTCAGGCATCCCAGGACCGCCTTTCGGACCCTCGTAGCGAATCACAACCACATCACCTTTTTGAATCTGACTTTGTTCGAGTGCATGAAGCATATCTTCTTCACTGTCAAAGCAACGGGCTGGCCCAGTAAATGTCAGGCCTTCTTTGCCTGTGATTTTTGCAACGGCACCTTCGGGAGCGAGCGATCCACGCAATATTCGAATGTGTCCTGACTCTTTGAGTGGTTTCTCAACCGGGCTGATGATCGTTTGCCCCTCCTTCAGTCCGGGTAAATCTTTGACGTTTTCCGCAAGCGTCTTTCCAGTGACAGTCATGCAGGATCCATCCATCAGACCTTTTTCGAGCAGGTACTTCATTACAGCGGGTGTGCCACCGATGGAGTGTAGGTCTTCTTGCACGAATTTACCGCTGGGTTTCAAGTCAGCGAGGTAGGGAATGCGGTCACTGACTGCTTGAAAGTCCTCGATGGTTAGGTCGACATCGACACTACGCGCCATCGCAATCAGGTGGAGAACTGCGTTGGTACTCCCTCCCAATGCCATGACGGTGACCATGGCGTTTTCGAAAGCCGTGCGGGTCATGATGTCACGCGGTTTGATATCCGCTTCGAGAAGTTTTAGGATGGCCTCCCCTGCTCGTTGGCACTCTTCTTTCTTGGCGGCGTCCTCAGCGGGTATGCTCGCTGAGTAAGGCAGAGACATGCCAAGAGCCTCGATGGCGGTTGCCATTGTGTTGGCTGTGTACATGCCTCCACAGGCTCCAGCGCCCGGGCAGCTACGGCGGACGATTTCTGAACGCTCCTCTTCGCTGATTTGGCCGGCGATGAATTGACCGTAGCACTGAAAGGCGCTAACAATGTCCAGCTTTTCATCCTTGAATTTTCCCGGTTTGATTGTGCCTCCGTAAACCATGATGGCCGGACGGTTGAGCCGACCCATCGCCATCACGCAGCCCGGCATATTCTTATCGCAACCAGGCAAAGCAATCAGACCGTCGTACCACTGGGCACCCATGATTGTTTCGATCGAATCGGCAATGAGGTCACGACTTTGCAAGCTGTAGCTCATTCCATCAGTGCCCATGGAAATCCCGTCGCTGACACCGATCGTGTTGAAACGCATGCCGACTAACCCCGCGGCAGTTACACCCGTTTTTACTTCTGAAGCAAGGTCGAGTAGGTGCATGTTGCAGCTGTTTCCCTCGTACCAGACACTGGCGATCCCAACTTGAGCCTTATTCATGTCTTCTGGTTGCATGCCTGTCGCATACAACATCGCCTGAGATGCTCCTTGGCTCTTGGGTTGTGTGATTTTACTGCTGTATTTGTTAAGTGGCTGGCTCATGAGGCTTCTTTTTGGGCTTCGTTGCAACGGTCAGAACGCTAACGATTATGATCATCTGCAAACAAATGAAAAAGGGACCGGACTTTTAACAGGGAGATTGATCTTGAAACGCACGTTTTTCGCCGTTCTTGGGTTGGCGTTTATCACGCTATTCACTGTGCTAAATGCGTCTGCAGAGGATACCAAAGACGATTTCTTGATTTATTCGCTGCCGCTTTTCAATGGGAGCTCACTCGTTGGATGGGAAGGAAACGGGTATTGGTTTCGAGTGGAGGACAAGGCCATTGTGGCCGGGCGTTTGACTGAGAAAATTCCACACAATGAATTTCTCTGTACAACCCGCGATTATGCCGATTTTGAATTGAGATTTGAGGCGAAACTGGTTGGCGAGGGCCAAAACGCCGGTGTCCAATTTCGATCAGAACGTGTTGCAGGGAACAGTGAAGTATCGGGATATCAAGCAGATATTGGCACTGCTTGGGACCGACCGGTGTGGGGGGCTTTGTACGATGAGTCGAGACGCAGCAAAATGTTGGCGGAGCCTGGAGCAGAATTGGGAAAAAAATTGGTCAAGCCAGGTCAGTGGAATGCCATGAGAGTGATATGCAAAGGTCCACGTGTGCAAATATTTGTCAATGGTGAACGCACGGTTGATTACACCGAGATGGATGATGCCATTCCACAGCACGGAAAGATTGGCTTGCAAATTCATAGCGGCAAACCCACAGAGGCTTGGTACCGCAATATTCGCATTCGCCAATTGTAAGTTGGTTACCTTGTGTCGGCTGTTTTAGACTCGAACCTGGATGCCTTGATCCAGTCCACTGAATCACTCTGTCATTGTCTGACTTGAATCTACAGAATCCATGAAGCATCAAATCGAATTCGTCTATTTTGATTTGGGAAATGTGTTGGTCAGTTTTGATCCCAACATCGCATGCAACAATCTTGTAGAAAAGTTTGGGATTGGGAATGATCAGTCGTGGGACGCCATTTATGGCAGTGGTGCTCAGGATCAATTTGAGCATGGACAATTGAGTGGTGAAGAATTTGCAGAACAGGTTCGCAAGGTGATCGGGATCGATGCAGCACGAATGCCGACAGCAGACCTGCTCGATGCCGTCAGTGATATGTTCACACCAATTGATTCGATGGCTGAAGTGTTAAGCCGTGTAAGAGCAAGCGGATTTGGTGTCGGTCTGCTATCGAACACCTGCCATGCGCATTGGGATTGGATTGGCAGGCAATCCTATTTGATGAACCAATTCAGTTTCGATGTAGCCATCCTCAGTTTTGAAGAGGGAGCAATGAAACCCGATGTGGCAATTTATGAGGCGGCAGAAGAAAGAGCAGGAGTTGCTGCGAAAAGGCTGCTTTTTCTGGATGACAAACTGGAAAATATAGATGCTGCCCTTGCCCGGCATTGGCACGCGAAACAGTGTTTTGGTGGGCCGGAGGCAATTCAGGTGCTTCAGGATTTTGAGATTTTGGAGTTGGATCTGTGAACCGTGTTTTCAATTCACTTCTGTTTTGGTTGGTGTTCTCATCTCTGCTGGCCTATGCCTGGCCGGTCCAGCAAGTTCACTTTGATCCATTCACACCGCCTGACGTCATCAAGGCTCCGCTCATTTGGGCGTTGGTTGCGAGTGCTATGTTTTTTCTTGGTACCTTGGTCCGCCGGGATGAACTTCGCCCTTTGTATCAGCATCCATGGTGGGTCGTTCTAGGTGTGCTTACGCAGATATTGGTGATGCCAGCAGCGGCATGGGGGGTCACTCAACTGATTCCCCTTCAACAAGATATCGCGAATGGTGTTATCTTGATCGGCTGTGTGCCGGGAGCGATGGCGTCCAATGTATTGACTAGTACGGCACGCGGTAGTGTTGCGTACTCAGTGAGCTTGACCAGCGTTGCAACTTTACTTTCTCCCTTGACCGTACCTTTGGTGCTGTGGGTAGTGGCCAGTGCAGCAACTGAAAAATCATTGCTCGAATCTTCCATTCGTTTATCCGTTTTGGTGGTATTGCCAACTGTATTAGGTTTTTTACTGTGTGGGAAATGGGAACGGTTCAAGCGTTGGACTGAGGTGTGGGGCACGAGAGTTGCATCGTTTACCCTCTTGTGGATCATTGTTATCGTAGTCGCGGGCGATCGTGAAAATTTGATGAATGTTGGATTGGTGCTCGCGTTGGCATTGTTGGTGATCAATGTGATTGGGTACCTCGCTGGGTGGTTTGTCGGCGGGGTGGCAAAACTTCCATCGGCATGTCGCAGAGCATTGACTTTGGAAGTTGGAATGCAAAACGCGGGGCTCGGGACAGCATTGGCGGTTACCCTGTATGGCGAGGATAGCTTGGCAACGATTCCCACTGCAGCCTATACCTTTGGTTGCATGCTGACGGGGACCATTTTGGCCGTAGGATGGCAAAGGGGCGGTGAATGCGTTGAAGCGAGCACGAAACAGGAGTCGTGCGAGGCTTGATTCAGTAGGACGCATCCCCGGGTTTACCCGATTTGAGTAGCGATCGGGCGTGAAAACCGGCAGATCGGGCTTTGGGCGTTTGCCTGAGTAGCGGTATGATGTTGAACTCGAATCACTAATGCTGCACGCCCTTAAGAGAGCTGATGTCAACATCGCCATCGAATCCGGAATTTGCCATCGAACGCGGCGTACCGCGGGCGGCAGCGGTTATCGATATTGGGGCGACCAGCATTCGTATGGCGATTGCTGAAATTCATCCTGACGGGAAAGTACGAACGCTCGACACGCTTGCGCAACCTATGGATTTAGGGCGTGAGGCTTTTGAAAATCGTCGCCTATCACGAAAGAGTATTGAAAGGTCAGCCGCTGTTCTGCATCGCTATCAACGTGTGCTGCAGGAGTATGGGATCAAGCCAGCTGATGTTCGCGTTGTCGCAACCACTGCGGTTCGAGAAGCATCCAATCGTTTGGCGTTTGCAGATCGGATCTACGTTGCCACAGGGTTGAACGTCGAACCCATCGATGAGGCTGAAGTCAATCGCATCACATACATGGGGGTCATGCCTCAGTTGCAGGCGCATCCTGCGCTGGCGGATGGTAAGTCACTTGTCGTTGAGGTAGGTGGTGGAAACACCGAAGTCCTATTGGTTCGGGGCGGTAACGTTCTCGAGAGTCAGTCATTCCGGCTAGGTTCATTGCGACTGCTCAGGACGCTCAAGGGAGTTCGCTCCAGTGCCTCTCGCCGTCGTGCCATGATGGAAAGCCATATCAGACGGGCTTGGACCCGTTTGACAGAAGAAAAACAGGACGGCACCCCTATCCACGTTGTGGCGATCGGTGGTGATATCCGCTTCGCCTGCAAGCACATTTTGAAGGACTGGGATGGCAAGTCACTCGCTGAATTACCGACCAGCAAACTCGATGAATTCACGTCAAAGATTTTGAAACTTGACGAAGATGCGATCGTGCGCCGCTATGGTGCAAGCTATACAGAGGCTGAAACGCTGGGGCCGGCGTTGCTGGTTTACACCATGCTTGCTAAGCATCTGGCTCTCAACCATGTCTTTGTTTGTGATACCAATCTTCGAGATGGGTTACTGCAGGATATGGCGTTGGGCGGTGGGTGGACTGCTGAATTCCGAAATCAGATCGTTCGTTCAGCAATCTCGCTTGGGCGGAAATTTGATTTTGACGAATCGCATGCGAGGAATGTCGCGGAACTTGCAAAGAAGTTATTTCAGCAGTTTCAGCATGAACACCTTTTAGATAACCGGCATGAAGTCATTCTGTTCGTAGCTGCCCTGCTTCATGAAATCGGTTTGATTGTCAACGTGAAAAGTAATCACAAGCATGCTCTGTATCTGATTCGCCACAGCGAGTTGTTCGGTTTGTCAGAGAGTGAATTATTGCAAGTGGGGCTTGTTGCCCGTTACCACAGGCGTGCGTTTCCACAACCATCTCATGTCGATTATGGATCTTTGGCGCAGGAAGACCGAGTGGCCGTTTCGAAACTTGCCGCCATGCTGCGTCTTGCAATCGCTCTGGATGACACTCGAAGTGGGCGGATCTTGGATATCGAGTGTGTGAATGATGGCCAGCAATTGGTCATTAATGTGCCAGGTGCAGATGATGTTTCGCTGGAACAAATCGCCATGCGAGAAAATGCAGGTCTATTTCGCGACATTTTTGGAATGCCTGTGCTGTTGCGTGCCCGCAGGTCGTAGGTGCGTTGATGAAAAGTACGACGAATCATCCGCTACCGATCTTTCTCGGGTGTCCTGTCTGGGCGTGTGGTCATTGGGCCGAACAGGTCTATCCAGCGAAAACACCTCGTAATGAATGGCTGCATTGGTATTCTCGTACCTTCAATACCGTCGAAGGAAATAGCACGTTCTACGCTCTACCAAAGCCCGATGCGATTCAGCGTTGGGCTGAGCAGACGCCTGATGATTTTCGTTTCGCCTTGAAGTTTCCAAGGACAATATCACATGAACTTGAGTTGGAACGTTCCGAAGTTGCGACACGGGAATTCCTTGAGTGCATTGAACCATTGCGGGTAGCAAAACGATTAGGACCCACTTTTTTACAGTTGGGACCGCGATTTGGTCCGGATCGTTTTTCTGTACTCACCCGCTTTCTTGAACGGTTGCCCCGTGGCTTCGCATGCGCTGTTGAATTAAGGCATGTCGACTGGTTTGATTCAGGAGATCACGAAAAACGAGTGAATGATCTGTTGCGACGCTTGGAAATTGACAAGGTGCTGTTCGACAGTCGTCCTCTTTTTCAGTCACCACCGGACGACGAAATTGAAATGGTTTCGCAGGCGCGTAAACCCCGAACTCCGGTTCGCCAGACCGTTACCGGTAAATGTCCCATGCTGCGTATCGTAGGTAGGAATCAAATTGATCTGGCTGATCGGTTTTTGGATCAGTGGGCGCCAATCATTGCTGGTTGGGTTCAGCAGGGCTTGAAGCCGTACGTGTTTGCACATGCACCTGATGATAAGTTTACGGTGAGTTTCGCAAGAAGATTGGCTGAGCGTTTGCAACCTGAAATTCCCAGTGCTGATTGCAGTATTCCATGGCCTCCCACTCCAGTACGTCAACTATCTTTATTGAACGAAAGTGATGATGGAAAATGAGTGTAGAACTATATTGTACAGCTCTCGGCTGCTTATCCAATGAGTTGTTACTCGGAAGCGTGGTTGGAATTAATGGAGCTGTTCATTGTCTTGGCTGATTCTTGCAAATGGTGCTGACAGTACCGATCCTTATTGGGAATCCCGTCACCAAATGGTGGACAAGTGCATTGCCACGGCGGGAGTCACTGACACTCGTGTTTTGCATTCCATTCGCAACACATTACGCCACGAGTTCATGCCTCAGGAGATGAGGAAACATGCTTACTTGGATATGGCCGTCCCCATTGGTGACGCGCAAACAATTAGTAGTCCATTCACTGTCGCTTTGATGACAGAGACAATTGCGCCATGCGCAACGGATCGGGTTTTGGAAATTGGGACGGGTAGTGGGTATCAGGCGGCGGTGTTAAGCCCGTTGGTAGAACATGTCTACTCGATTGAAATCATGCCGTGTCTGAGCCGTCAGGCCTCGGCAACATTGCGGCGACTGAAATATGAAAATGTAACAACGCGAGTTGCTGATGGATTTGAGGGGTGGCCGGATGCCGCACCGTTCGACAAGATCATTGTGACCTGCAGTCCCGAGTCGGTACCGGAGCCATTAGTTGAGCAACTTCGTGAAGGTGGGACACTGATAATCCCGGTTGGCGAACGCTATCAACAGACGCTGTTTCGGATGGTTAAATTCAATGGAAGGCTGGTGCGAGAGAAGCTCAGGCCAACGTTGTTCGTTCCCATGACCGGTGAGGCGGAGGATGGTCGGCAGGTGTTGCCAGATGCCGCCAATCCGCTCGTGGTAAATGGGGATTTTGAAAACACGCCATTGCTGCCCGCCACTTCAAAGGTAGATCATGTGCCAGGCTGGTATTACGGGCGGCAGGTCAGTTTGGTCGATGGCACCCCAAAAGAACCAGCAGCCGTTGGCAAGACATTTGTACGGTTCAACAATCATACGCCTGGGCTTAGTTCCCACCTCCTTCAGGGGGTTTCTGTGGACGGCAGGCGGATCCGACGCATTGCCTTGAGTGGTTCGTGCAGAACCTTTGATGTCATTCATGGCCCCGATTCTGATGCGGCGCCGATGATATCAATTAGCCTTTATGACGATTCTAGGAGTGAAGTGGCTGTTTTCTGGCTGGGCCCGTTTGGTGGGATTCAAGGTTGGCAAGCCAAGGAGATGGTTTTCGATGTTCCTGAACTTAGCCGCGAGGCCATCCTGCGAATCGGGCTATTTGGAGCCACTGGAACGGCAGATTTCGATGGTATTCAGCTTTCTAAGACGCCCTGAGCCTAGAATCTGGACAGTTACAGGTGATTTTGGCTATCTGCTCGACTTCCCCTAGCCGTTAAAACTTCGCCAGGGATGCTTGCTTGCCCAGATTGTGTCGCTATCCTAGTCGTTGGGCTGCGCTACGAGAGATGCAGCTTGAATCACTGCTGAACGAACTAGGAGAATTGAAATCATGAGGTGTTTACAGTACTTGGCCATCGCGAGCGCCGTTTTCATGTTCGCGGGGACAGTAGAGGCCGGCGGATCTTGGGGAGGGTCCTCAGGTGGAAGCGGCTCTTCGGGAGGCTACGCGTCTTCAGGTGGCTACGCCTCTTCCGGTGGAAGCAGCGGAGGTTTCGTTGCGAGATGGCGTGCTAAGCATGCGTATGCTCAAGCAGGTGGATCTTCCGGTGGATCCTCTGGTGGATCTTCCGGTGGCTACGCTGTGTACTCGGCAGGTAGTAGTGGCGGTTCCTCGGGCGGAAGCACGGGGCACGTTGGGCCGATTCGGCGTCTGTTTGAAAAGATCCATGAAGCCAAAGCATCTCTTCACAATCACGGTAGCAGCGGTGGATCCTCCGGTGGTTACGTCGTTCAATCTAACGGTTCGTCCGGCGGTAGTAGCGGCGGGTATTCCTCTTACCGATATTCC
>Ga0315320_10000182_pt1 | contig 49830 bp, 48 predicted proteins | sample M140m21515metaG_FD_203458 | JGI IMG/M metagenome (GOLD analysis project Ga0315320, IMG submission 203458) | Ammonia-oxidizing marine archaeal communities from Monterey Bay, California, United States - M1 40m 21515 | ecosystem: Environmental > Aquatic > Marine > Coastal | place: USA: California... | reverse complement strand
TAGCGGGGTTTTGAATACGCCACCAAAGCGCCGTATCTCCAGAATTAGCACTACTAATTATTCTAGCCCTTAAATCAACAACTGCATTTTCGCCACTAGGAGAACATTGAGATACATCCATTTGACCTAGAGGAGATCCGTCGCAATCATAAGTAACTTCAGCCCTTATTCCAAAGGTTCTCTGTATTGTAAATAATACAGTACTCCTTAGAGAAGAATTCCCAGAACTAGTTACTTCAATTTCAATTGTCCCTAAATCATCATCTGCACGATCATTTGATGGCTTGATATTGAGTAACAATACTTGTGTATCGTGACGTTCCAAATAAGAGGAGTGGAATGTTCCATCACCGATATCTTCAAGAATTCTTTCCCCAGTATTGTTATCATATACTTGGATGATTGATTTAGAACGTTTTAGAACATCTATTCTGAATTCATCAGCATCGAAACCAGTATTAAAGATTTCAAGTAAGAAGGGCGTGAATTCCCCATATTCCACATACCTTGGTATCGTGTAGTCAACACTATCTGGCCTAGTAGAATTAGCAATTGGGAGACTATGTTCTTCATCCCAAATAGAAACAGCAGGTGGTTGGAAAACATCAATTTTTTCTAAAATAATGTTAAGAGTTTCTTGGTGAACGACTGTTTGAACTCCCTCTACTTCGGCCTCTGCAACTGCTCTGATGTCAATACTACTTGGTGTGCCTGTCAAATCATCAGGGGCTTGTAAGGTTAAGATTGGATTTAGTATATCGCCTCCGGCATCTAATGAATATAGGCTAGAGTCAGAATCAAACTCTACCAACCAAGAACTACCCAAATTAGTCATTACTTCAAGTTCGACAGACATAGACTTAGTTGAATCACCTCGATGTACTAATTGTAAAGGGATAGGAGTGATTTCACCTGGAGCTATATATTCAGTCTGTCTGTCTAAACCATGGTTAATAGAGACGCCGAATTGACGCATTTCAATCGGTTCATGATCAATTAATACTAAGTTTCCCTGAATATCAGTCACTTCTAACTCAACTGAATATTCACCAGACGGTACACCTCCAGGATAAGTCCACGAATAGTGACCGAATATACCTTCATTTGTATCATCGATATCTGGGTCATCATTACTTATTTCTTTGTCTATACGATAAGTCCCTTGGGAATCACGGAGCAATAACCTTACACTGTCAATGTCATATCTTCCAAATGCACTTTTAACATCAAATGTAAACTGCATAGATCTCTGATCGATTATATCATTAGGGTACCATTCTAATTCAGGACCTTCAGAAATCTCATCCCCATCTCTTTGTAACACCACTATACTATTCGAAATGGCATTAGTTTCAACTTCTATTTCTGAGTGACGAGTCGCCTCACCATCTATCTCATTCCAAGCGACTTCAGCCGTACATGTACTACCGAACGGACCGCCGCTGCTGTCACAACCTGACATCTCTGCTGAAATTGTTACTTCAATAGTCTCGTCTTCAAGAACCATAAATGAACTACTAGAACCGATATCAATTTCAAACTCCTCATGATCAAAGTTACAACTATTTCCTATCCCTGTATTGCAAGCATCAGTACTCCATTCTGCCTGTCCAATTGAGGAACCACCTGCTCTAACATTAATCGTCCACTCAACTGATGAACCACTTGGCCCTACTGCTTTCAAAAATAGATCCAGAGGCAAATAATAGCTACCTGAACTAGAACCTTGATTGGGTCTACCAAATATTTCAATCGAAGATAATAACTCTTGACTGATAAATTCTATTGTTTCATCAAGAGCACTCTCTGTTTCTTGACCACCTGACTCCGGAATCTTTGTTGTAATTAAACCATCACCATCAGTGGTGGAGTCGGCTGACGCCAAATATAGTGTATAAAGTTCGATAGGCGCGTCGACATTATTACGTTCAGAATATGCTTCCTCGAGCTCCGAACCGTAAGTTTGACCAGAATAAATAGGCGCCATCATTAATAACGCTAAGAATAGAGCAATTTGCGCGGTTTTGACGCGTCGTTGAACATTCCTTGACTCTTGCACGGTTCTCGGCTGTTCACAGGGTGTTAAAGAGTTCTCATCATAAGTTCCGGCCAAGCATCTATTTTCGGGACATTTTAGAGCCGCGCGATTCAAGACTAAGTTCCCACGCCCGAGGGCCGCAGGGGTACCCGAGTGGTCAAAGGGGCCGGACTTAAGCTCCGGTGGTAAGACCTTCGTGGGTTCGAATCCCACCCCCTGCACCATTTGAATAAAATTACCCTAAATCATTTAGTTTTAGTCATAGAACAACCAAGTCTCCCGTCACCATCTAAAATGTCAAGTTTTGTTATAACTACAGATGCAGCCTTAACACTTTCAGGTTCAGAAATAGAATTAATTAAATGATTAGCAAGAGATTCTAAGAGAGAAAATCTACCAATAGATAGAACCTCTTCTAATGACTCCAGTAAATATTCATAATTTAATACATCTTCGATTATATCATTTTCAGGATTTTTAACTCCAGAAATTAATACATAAATATCAAATCTTACTCTTTGTGGATTACCAATCTCATAGTCATGAACACCAATATCTACATTTCTAACTATATCTTCCAAAAATAATGTAGTCACCCCTTTATACGAAGATAATAGATTTGTTATAGCATCGGTATGCGAGGTCATAAGATCACTCTGTTTCAAAAACAACATCCCTAGATCGAGAAAGGAATCTTTCTCCTGAATCTACATAAATTACTTGTCCCGTAACCGCTCTTGCAGTCATCAAGTAACAAACGGCCTCTGCAATGTCATCGGGCGATGGCCCGAATCCAAGAGGTGAAGACGATTGTGCTTTCGAAAAACCTTCATTCGTTTGTAAATCACTAACGAGGGTATGACCGGGGGCAACTGCATTGACCCTTACATTTGGTGCCAAACCACGAGATAGAGATTCTGTTAAGCCAAGCATTACATATTTAGAAGCAGTATAAGATAAATAATCAGGATTAGGATTAGATAATTTTTGATCCAGAATATTAACCACAGAAGCTTTAAATCCATCTTTTAATGACTTATACATTTCACGAATGAGTAAAGTTGGCACTTTAGCGTTCACATTCATATGATTGTCCCATGAATCAGAAGATAGTGAACTTATATCATCGTGAATAAAAACTGAAGCATTGTTTACAATTCCTGAAACTTCACCAAAATTTTCTATTGCTGATTGAACTAATTTCTTCGCACTAGAAACTTCGGATAAATCTGCCTGGCATATTGCAGCTAATCCTCCATTAGAAATGATGATTCGCGCCGTTTCTTCTGCATCAGACGCAGAATTTCTATGATGAATTAATATTTTGAATCCAATTCTAGAAAGATGAATGCAAATCTCCCTACCTATCCTCTTCGAACCGCCTGTAACTATCACAGCGCCCCTATTCATAAGCCAGCGAGTATGAATCATGATATGACTTCTTGTATAAGTCCAAGTCAATCATAACGAATGATAATAGTTTTCGTCTTTACCCTTCTCGAAGTAACAATGACGACTCGCCTTCCCACTATTGATAGTGATATTTTATCAATTAATGAAGGGAGAGGAGAAAGTGCCTTAGAGAGAAGGAAATCACAAAGAAAGCGCCTTCCAGAGTGGTTTAAGACGAGTTTACCAACTGGTGAAGCACAGAGTAAATTCAACAAAACAAGAACAAATGTTCATGAACATGGATTACATACTGTTTGCGAAGAAGCAAGGTGCCCAAATGTACATGATTGTTGGGCACGGGGAACAGCAACATTCATGATTGCGGGGGAAGTTTGTACAAGAGGATGTAGATTTTGCGCAGTTGGTACGATTAAAAAACCTCCAATTCTAGATCCTAACGAACCTAAAGAATTAGCGGATGCTATCGAACATATGATGATCTCCCATGCTGTAATTACAGTGGTCAATAGAGACGATTTACCAGATGGGGGCGCGAACCACTATAGAAATTGTTTACTGGCAGTGAATGAAAGAACTCCAGATGTAGGTTTAGAACTATTATGTTCCGATTTAGAAGGTAATATTGTTGCATTAGGAGAACTATTAGAAAATCTACCGATTAGAGTATTCGCACACAATGTAGAATGTGTTCCCCGACTAGATAGTGTCGTTAGAGACCCTAGGGCATCCTTTGAGCAATCATTAACTATCCTTAAAGAAGCAAAAAAATTAAGACCAGATATTAGAATCAAGACCAGTATAATGGTAGGTCTGGGCGAGACAGACGAAGAGGTAGTTGAAGCAATGAAAATACTCAGAGAAATAGGAGTTGACATGATTACTCTAGGGCAATATCTTCAACCAAGCGATAAGCACCTACCCATAGATAGATTTCCCGAACCAAAACAGTTTGCAGATTGGGATAAACAGGCTAGAGAAATAGGATTTAAAGCAGTGGCTAGCGGCCCTCTTGTTCGCTCTTCTTATCGTGCGGGATTACTTTACGAAGAGGCTGAAGGAGCAGAGCCAGTAGTGACAAGAGAATCTACAGGTTCAGCAGTTAGTCATCTAAATTCTATTGGTAAATTGTGATTTGAGAAAGCCAACAAATATGAGTGAGGAGTAGGTGTTGAGTGCATGGTGAAGAAGAAGACGGAGACACTCCACATCCCTGAAGCACCTCAAAGACCAGGAGATAAACCTGATTTTGGAAATTGGCCATGGACTCCTGAGGACCTAAATATATTGAAAATTGACTGTTCAGCAGACGACACTAGAGAACATGCATCAGGATTAGTTAGAGTTCTTAATAATGAACATGAGGCTTTGGGTCAGTGGAATCCTAATCTCAAACCAGAGGAATTAATTATCGGATTAGAATATATGCTTAGATTGAGAATTTTTGATGAAAGAATGATGAAAATGCAACGTACCGGCAAGTTATCGTTCTATATGAGGTCTTACGGTGAAGAAGCTATTGCTATCGCACAAACTATGGCATTGGAAAATCAAGACTGGTTATTCCCTACCTATCGGCAACCAGGCGCACAGTTTGTTAGAGGAAGAGATATGGTCAGTATGATTTGTCACTGCATTGGCAATGAAGAAGATAATGTCAAAGGCAGACAAATGCCAGTACACTATACATACAGGGAAGGAAGATACATCTCAGTTTCGAGCCCTGTGGGAACACAATTCAGTCAAGCAATTGGAGTCGCGCTAGCATCAAAATATAAGCAGCTGGATGAAGTTACAATTACTTGGATTGGAGATGGAGCAAGTGCGGAGGGAGACTACCATTATGCTCTTAACTTCGCGAGTATATTCAAAGCCCCAGTAATCCTTAATGTAGTTAACAACCAATGGGCTATCTCTACACATTCGAATTTCGCCAGTGGAATACAAAATTTTGCCACAAGAGGCTTACCATATGGAATACCGAGCATAAGAGTAGATGGAAATGATTTCTTGGCATTATACTCAGTTACAAAATGGGCTAGACAACGGGCTTCTCAAAATTTAGGCCCTACTCATATTGAAGTATTGACATACAGAGCGGGGGCGCATAGTAGTAGCGATGACCCCTCAAGATATAGGCCGAAAGATTCGAGTGATTTCTGGCCTGGTGGCGACCCTATAAATCGTTTGAAAATGCACTTGATAAAAATAGGCATGTGGACAGAGGAAAAACATCTAGAATTAGAGAAAAAACTAGATTCAGAAGTTATGGATGCCTACAAAGAGGCCGTTAAATTTGGAGATCTGGCTAATGGTCCTTATCCTTCTTCTGACTCAATATTCACAGAAGTCTATGAAACTCCCCCTTGGCATTTATTAGAGCAATGGGATGAAATGAAACGCTGGAGGGACGAATGACATGGTAAATATGAATATGGTCCAATCGGTGAATAGTGCGCTGGATAATATGCTACAAAAAGACAATGATATAATACTCTTCGGAGAAGATATTGGATATTTTGGAGGAGTTTTTAGAACTTGTGACGGGCTTCAAGAAAAGCATGGGAAACATCGTGTTTTTGATTCACCATTATCAGAAGGAGGTATCGCAGCAACGGCGTTTGGAATGGGGATAAATGGATTGAGACCAGTTGTAGAAATACAATTCGCAGACTACATATTCCCTGCATATGACCAGATTGTAAATGAAATGGCAAAAGTAAGGCATCGTTCAGGAGGAGAATTTTGGTGCCCAGTTACTATCAGAACCCCTGCTGGAGGAGGAATTAGAGGAGGGCATCACCATTCACAATCGCCTGAGGCACAATTCACGCACACCCCAGGACTAAAAGTAGTATATTGTTCGACACCATTTAACTCAAAAGGATTACTAATCAGTGCTATAGAAGATAATGACCCAGTGATTTTCTTTGAGCCTAAAAGGTGCTATAGAGGGCCTTTTTATGGTGACCCGCACAAGGTACCTACTTGGAAAGATCATCCTGAAGCAGAGGTTCCTGAATCGTATTATAAGATACCATTAGGAGAAGCAAGATTAGCCCTGGAAGGAAATGATTGTACCGTAATTGCTTGGGGTACAATGGTTCATGTTGCTGAACAGGCGATTAAAGATTCAGGAATTAGTTGCGATCTTATTGATTTACAAACATTAGTACCATGGGATAAGGATGCTGTTGTGAAATCTATAGAAAAAACAGGGAGATGTGTTATTGTTCATGAGGCTCCTAAAACTAGCGGATTTGGTGCAGAGATGGTTGCCTCAATTCAAGAACGCTGTTTCTATCATCTAGAAAGTCGTATTGAAAGAGTTACAGGCTGGGATACACCATTCCCTCACACAACTGAGTGGGATTATATGCCAAGTCCGTCAAGAATAGCTGAAGCGATACGCAAAACTCAGGAGGAATGAATATGGGAGATTATGTTTTCAAATTACCAGACATAGGAGAAGGAGTAGTAGAGGGAGAAATTGTCGCATGGCATGTTAAGGTCGGGGATTCAATAAAAGAAGATGATCAAATTGTCGATATAATGACTGATAAAGCGACTGTGACAATACCATCTCCAACTAGTGGTATTGTAACTGAATTAAGCGGGGAAGTAGGAGATATGATTGCCGTTGGTTCAGCATTAGTTACTTTCTCTACAGACGGTTCCTCAAATGTCAATCAAGTTGAAAAATCACCAGAACCTGAAGTAATTGAAGAGCCAGTTATTGAGGAAGAAAAAATCTCACAGCCTATCGCAAAAGAAATTAAGAAACCTGCTCCAAAACCTGTGGAACTAATTACTGAAAGTAAAGTGTTAGTCCCATCAAGTGGAAATACAAGAATATTAGCTAGTCCAGCGGTTAGAAGAAGGGCTAGAGATGCAGAACTTGACCTATCAGTAGTTTCTGGATCAGGTCCTGCTGGAAGAATACGCCATGCTGACTTAGATGCATATATTGCTGCCGGGGGAACTGTCACTGGAGCACCACCTACCTCTTATTCCACAAAGAGAAATGATACAAATGAAATCAAAGTAGTTGGTTTAAGGAGAAAAATTGCGGAACAGATGGTCAAGTCTAAGTTCTCGATACCTCATTTTTCATACTTTGAAGAAATTGATGTTACTGAATTAGAAGAATTGAGACAAATGCTTAATGCAACAAGAGATAATGACCAACCGAAGTTGACCTATCTGCCATTTATAATGATGGCCTTGGCTAAAATAATGCCTAATCACAAAGAATGTAATGCTCTGTATAATGACGAAAATAACATTGTCACACAATATTCAGCAGTGCATCTTGGAATTGCAACTCAAACTGACAGAGGGCTATTCGTACCAGTAGTAAAGCATGTAGAGGCAATGGATATTTGGCAATCTGCATCAGAAATGCAAAGGGTATCGGGTGCGGCTAGAAATGGTACCGCGAGTCTTGATGATTTATCAGGCTCAACATTCACAATTACAAGTCTAGGTAGAGATGGCGGATTAGGTGCTACTCCAATAATTAATCATCCTGAAGTAAGTATCCTAGGGATACATAAGGCACGTGAAATGCCAGTAGTTAAAGATGGAAAAATTGTGGTTAGAAGAATTATGAATGTTTCAAGTTCTTTTGATCACCGAATTGTAGATGGGGCCAATGGTGCCGCTTTAGTTCAAGCATTAAAAAGAATGTTAGAGTTCCCCGCTCTAATTTTTATGTGAGGTGATATATATGAGTGATATTCGAAAATGTCAAGTTTTGATAGTAGGTGCAGGACCAGGAGGATATGTTGCCGCAATAAGATCAGCCCAACTTGGTTTGGACACTATTGTTGTTGAAGGAGATAAACCAGGAGGAGTTTGTCTAAACATTGGGTGTATCCCGAGTAAAGCGATAATTCATGCCGCTGAACGTTATGAATCTTTGAAGAAACATTCTTCGGAAAATGGACACATGGGGATTTCAATAAATGAAAACCCAGAGATTGATATGAAAGGAGTTGTAGAATGGAAAGATGGAATTGTTGGAAGACTTACTAAGGGAGTTGAAACACTGGTGAAGAGTTCTGGAGCGGAATTAATTAATGGATGGGCTACTTTTACAAGTTCTAAGCAATGTTCAGTAAAAACAAAAGAAGGAGAGATTCTAATAGAGGCTGAAAATGTCATCATTGCTACTGGGTCAACACATATCGATTTACCATTCATGCCATGCGATGAAGAATTTATTCTTTCATCTACAGGAGCATTAAATTTACAGAAAGTCCCTAAGAAAGTTGCTATCGTAGGAGGGGGATATATTGGTTTAGAGTTAGGGTGTGCTCTATCTAAATTAGGCTCCGAAGTCACAGTTATTGAAGGAATGGATAGTATACTCGCAATTATGGATAAAGAAATCAGAAGGCCATTAGAAATATGGTTAAAGAAAAATAAAGTTATCGTCCATACAAATTCTCTAGCAAGAGGAACTAAAATAAAGGGCAAAGGAGCATCCAGTAAAGTTGAATTGACATTTGAGAAAAATTCAGAAGAACAAAAAATTATCGTAGATAAGGTGTTAGTAACTGTAGGTAGAAGTCCTAATTCTAGAGGATGGGGGCTAGAAAACATGGGTATCAGAATGGATACATCAGGTAGATTCATCAGAATAGATAGACAATGCAGAACTTCTGCACCAGGTGTTTATGCAATCGGCGATGTTGCCGGAGAGCCGATGCTAGCTCACAAAGCGAGTGCACAAGGGGAAATGGTCGCAGAAATAATATCCGGAGAGAAAAGAGAATTCGATAAAGTAGCAATTCCTGCAATTGTATTCACTGAACCGGAAATCGTCTCAGTAGGATTAACTCCAAATGAAGCCGAAGAACGTGGTGAAGAAATAATTACTGGGAAATTCCCTTTGGCTGCTAATGGTAGAGCATTAACACTAGAAGCAGAAAAAACAGGAGGATTTATTCGTGTCACTGCTAGAGAATCAGATCATGTAATTTTAGGTATACAAGCAGTAGGAAGTCATGTGGCAGAATTACATGGAGAATTCGTACTAGCTCTCGAAATGGGTGCATTATTGGAAGACATAGCTGATACTGTTCACGCCCACCCAACTATGACTGAAGCATTCCATGAAAGTGTTTTGAAAACTCTAGGGCATGCTATACATTCAGCCTGAGGTGATTTTCTGAGAGAGGTACAAGTCCTAAGGGCTGGTATTGAAGATCATAGTGTGGTTTCAGATGCTATGCGAGTCTTACAAAAAAAACGTATAAATGATGAAATCTTAGATACCATAATTCTAGTAGAACATCCAGAAATAGTGACTGTTGGACCTAAAGCAATAAGAGATGGAGTTGTAATTTCTGAAGAATACTCTCAATCAATTGTGGATAGGGGAGGAGGAATCACTTGGCATGGTCCAGGGCAACTTGTATTGTACCCAATTATTAAATGGGATTCAGAGGAACAAAGTGTCAGAGGAATAATCAATAAGATGGAGAGTCTGATAATAAAAACCCTTGAAGATTTAGGAATTGAGGGATATAGAGATCCCGCAATGATGGGAGTTTGGGTTGATGAAAAGAAAATTTGTTCAATAGGTTTAGCGTTTCTTCATTGGGTAAGTAGACATGGATTAGCACTGAATTATGCAACCCCAGGGAAACGAATAGAGAACCTAGCTTGTTGTGGTATGGATTTAGGAGTGACTACATCGTTAGATAAATTAGGTTACAGAATAGATCAAAATGGAGATGAAATTACAAGAGAGTTAATAGAAGAAACAATATTATCTAATATTGAATTAATCTTGAAAAGAATCCCGAATGAGCCTTTAGATTGGAATGTTGGAGAGTTTATATGAATCAGATTGGAGTAAATGAATTGTCAAAATATTGGGGTTTAGATGAAGAAACTATTTTCTTGAATCATGGTTCATACGGCGCTACACCAAGAATAGTTTTGGAAGAACAGACCCGCTGGCAACTTCTTTTAGAAAGAGACCCCGTGAAATTCTTCGAAGAAATTGCTCCAGATGCATTAATTAATTCGCGTAAAGCGATAGCAAATTTAGTGAATTGTGACTATAATGACTTAGCACTTATCGAAAATGCAACTTCAGGCGTAAATACAATATTAAGATCTTTAAATTTTGAAAAAGGGGACGAAATAATAGTTCCAAATCATGCATATCAGGCATGTAGGAATGCTATCGATTATATTGCAGAGAAATCAGGTGCAGTAGTGGTAACTTGTGAAATACCATTTCCGATTTCTAAAAAACAGATCATTATTGACAATATAATGGAATGTGTAACTGAAAAAACAAAATTAGCAATGATAGATACAGTGACTAGTCCCACAGGACTTCTTATGCCATTCAAAGAACTCGTTGATTTACTAGAATCAAAAGGAATTAATGTACTACTTGACGCCGCACATGGAATAGGGATGATTCCCTTGGATTTGGAAAATATTGGAGCGTCGTTCACAACTAGTAATTGTCATAAATGGCTTTTTGCACCGAAAGGAGCCGCTTTTCTACATGTTAGAAAGGATTTACAACATTTAATTCGGCCTCTGGTAATAAGTCATGGAATGACGATTCCACTGGGAGACTCAACAAGATTCCGTCATGAATTTGATTGGACGGGGACAAGAGATATTTCCGCATTATGTACGTTGCCGTTTATAATAGAAGAAATAACAAAATTAGTCAATATGAATTGGGATGAAATAATGATTCATAACAATAAACTTGCTGTAGAAGGAAGAAAAATAATATGTGAAAAACTCGGAATCCCTCTACCATGCCCAGATGATATGATATCTAGTATCGCTACAATAAAAATCTCTTCAAATGCGATAAAAAATGTAAAATTACATGAACCTGATCCACTTCATTTGGAACTCTTAGAAAAATATAACATACAAGTTCCAGTTTGGTATTGGCCAAATCCAGAGGGGAGATACATAAGAATCTCGGCTCAAGTGTACAATAATGAAAAAGAATATAGATATTTGGCAAAAATTCTTAAAAAATGTCTATGAAAATTAAGCAATACTTCAAGATGTCTTGTTCGTACGGCAAATCATGCCTTCCGCAGTTGTAGCCCTGACTGGTGCATCTGGTGCCCAGTATGCAGTAAGACTAGTGCAGGCATTGTCAGATGCATCATGGGAAGTTGATTTGATAGTCACCAACGCGGGTGCAATAAACTTACACTTAGAGTGTGAAATGACACCTGAAGATTTATCTAAAATCAGAGGAGTTACCTTACAAGATAACAAAAATTTAGCAGCTAGACCTGCATCAGGATCTGCCAAATTTGATGCTTATATTATTTGTCCGACAAGTGGTACAACTATCGGGAAAATTGCAGCAGGAATTTCTGATAATCTTGCAACAAGAAGTGCATTGGTAGCATTGAAAGAGAGAAGGAAACTGATTATTGTACCAAGAGAAACGCCTTTTGCAACCGCACATCTCGAAGCAATGACAAAAATGTCAACATGGGGAGTTGTAATTTTACCTGCAAGTCCAGGTTTCTACCATAGCCCTAAAACGATTGATGAATTAATTGATTTTGTAGTTGCAAGAATATTAGATCAATTGGATATTGAACATAATCTAGGCAAAAGATGGTCAGGTGAAGAAGTCAAATAATTCTTAAATCTGAATGAAAACAAATCATTATTTTTTACAATAATCGATTATTTCTTGATAATTAGGCTCTATTCCTGGATTTTCAGCAACCCATGCATAACCTATTCGACCATCTTCATCAATAACGAAAACTGATCTCTGAGAAGCCACGTAACCAGGCATAACAAAACTAATCCCTACACCATAAGAATTGGTAGCCTCCCTATTGACATCGGATAGTAAAGGAAAACCTATAGAATTATTATTTGCAAATTCATTGTTAGAAAAAATAGAATCAACACTAATACCAAAAACTTCGACTTCCATTCCATCAAACTTAGACATTGAATCAGTGAATGTACACATTTCAGTAGTACATACTCCAGTAAATGCTGCTGGATAAAATGCAAGTATAACTTTATTTCCGATTGAGTCACTCAAAGTGACCATATTTCTGTCATTTGCCATCAAAGTGAAATTTGGTGCTACGTCGCCTACTGAAACCATAACCTTGCGGATAGATAGGTCCATTCAAAGATAACCGTCTCTTGGGGTAGAGTATGATGAAGGAAATTGTAACATTCGAAGACTGGGAAAATACAGTCATTGAACCATATATTATGTTGCTAATTACAAGAAAAACATGTCAAGATTGTGTGAACGTCGAGGAATATTTAGAATCGAATAATTATCTAATTAACCAAATTCCAGTCAGAAAAATATCTTTAGATAATTCTGATTCAGAGAATTTAATAAATAATTTACAATGGATAAAGAAAGAAGTTGATATAATACCATTTTGGGTTTTAATGAATTATAAAAAACATCTTTCAACAGTAAGAGGCGGGATTAAAGAAGCAAGAGGTTTGACTACATCTTTTCCGGTGAAGCGATTCCAAGAAGATTAAGTCCAGTGCTTAGAGTTCTAGCAGTTAGACTACATAGGGCTAATCGGCTGTTCATTGTGGATTTATCATCAATTACCAATACGGGACAATTCTCATAGAATGAGGCGAACTCTTGAGCTAATTTATGCAAATATACTGCTAAACGGTGAGGTGCATAATTATTTATTGACTCGTCGATAGCTACAGAGAATCCAATTAATGTCCTAGAAAGTGAACTTTCATTGTCATTCATTATCGATATTTTGTTATTCGCAAAGTCTTCTCTCTGAATTGAGACCTTTCTGAAAATACTACAAATTCTAGCATGAGCATACTGGAGATAAGGAGCAGTATTGCCATCGAAAGAGAGCATTTTATCCCAATCAAATACATAATTTTTATTTCTATCGACAGAAAGATCCGCATACTTGACTGAACCTATGCCAATCATCTTCGATATCTCCGCTCTTTCTGATTCAGAAATATCTGGATTTTTCTCTAAAATAGATTTATTGGCTCTGGCGATAGACTCCTCGAGTAAGTCTTTCAAGCTGATTGCTTCTCCATCCCTACTAGCAAGTTTCTTACCATCAGAACCAACAACTAGGCCAAAAGGAATATGTACAGATTTAATAGAATCATCCATGAAATTCGCCTGGCGAGCAACTTGGAAGACCATGTCGAAATGTTGTGACTGTTCTGCGCCTACGACGTATAAAAATTCAGTCCCTCCTACATTCTCTACACGATTTATGATACAGGCAAGATCGCTTGTAGCGTAGTTATAGCCACCGTCTCCTTTGCGAATAATTAGGGGCAATGGTTCTTTCTCACGATTTAGCCAGCCTTCGGGAAACACTACAAGAGCCCCATTACTTTCTTCAATCATATCCTGATTACTCAATCTATCAACTACTTCAGGAAGTAAATCTTCGTAAATTGATTCTCCTGCTAAATTATCGTCATTGAGTAATACGTCTAACATACGATAAACTTCATTGAAATGTAATAGAGAAATATCAACTAATTCCTTCCACAATATAATCGTCTCAGGATCCTTCGACTGAAGTTTCACTACACGCTCACGTGATCGATTTGCAAACTCTTCAGAACTATCAAATTTATATCTTGCGTCTTTATAGAAATTTTTAAGATCTATATCTTTTACTTCTACATCTTCACATTCAAGGAAATGCTCAATCAACATTCCAAAAGGAGTCCCCCAGTCCCCTATATGATTCTCACCGATTACTCGATGACCCTTGTATGTGAGAATTCGCGCTAGAGCATCTCCTATTACTGTGGAACGCAAATGACCTACATGCATTCTTTTAGCAACATTGGGAGAAGAATAATCTATTATTATGGTTTTCTTATTTTCTATTTCCACACCTAACTTAGAATCGAAGTTAATTTTTGAAACTTGATTAGATAACCAAAAATTAGTGGCTTTAAAATTAACAAAGCCATTAATTGAAGAAGTTTTAGCGATATTTGATAACTTATCGGTTAACTCCAATGAAATATCATCTGCAATAATATTAGGAGATTTCTTCAAAATTCTAGATAAGGAATGACAAGGAAGGGCAATATCACCATGAGAAGAATCTGTAGCGTTACCTATTAGACCTAACCAGTCATTTTCATCTATTCCTAGATTCACCATAGTTTTAGAGAGAATAGGAATTATTTCATTACGAAGATTTCTCATGCTATCACCTCATGACCAAGCATACCTCAACATAGCAGCAATACCACCAAATGAATTTTGTAATGTTGCACCCTCTTCAGTATCCATGGAAACTAAAGTCACCTTGGCCGAAGTATGTGTCGCAAGTTCTGTTAATTCATCTATCAAATCCATTGTTTTATCCGGATCTTCTCGTAAATTATCAGAATTACATTTAGGACAATTGGGGATATCTGTCAAACTATTATGAGTCTGACTCCATTCATTTGAACAAGATTTGCATATCCATCCTACTCTTCTTTTCCGTAAACCTTCAGATAATAATATTGTAGCAACTGCACCTTGATCAAGAGCTGCCCGTACCATCATTTCACCATATGTCGCTTTTGGGTGCGTTTGCATAACTTCTCTTAAGAAATTATCAACTAACTTTCTTTCTACATCGAGTTCGATTTGATCCATCAATCCACCCGCACGTTGAATTAATTCTCTTAAACCAGAATCATTTGAATATCCTACATCAAAGTGTGGCTCTCTAATCAACTTCTTTATTTCATGGTGGAAGTAATCATTCCTCACAAGAAAATCTTTAGTTGCCCCTGGCCCTCCAATAATGATACCTTTCAAATCATCAATCATAGGAAGCCAATATGCACAGGCTCTTTCTGCGGATTTTTTGAAAAAATTATGAGCGGCTTCTTCGATTAATCTTTCAAAACGTTGTGCTGATTGGCCTCCTCTACCGTGTTTAGATGGAACTTGAGAAGTAATATGTTCTTGACAATGATGCCTTTTACCAGACGCCAGACCATAAGCCGATTCAGACCTATCAATTACGAATAAACCATAAGCAGTTTTATCAATCAGCATGGCCTCAAGTTGAGATGCTTCAAAAGAAGAATCGCACCTATATCTGAATGATGGAAATGCCTCAGGTGGATCATCTACAACAACCGAAATCAGCCTAGTTTTATTATTACCAGTAATTACATGGCCTACGAATAGGGCAATTCCTCTTTCGCCCGGAGTTTTGTACCTACCTAGAGTAGATACTGCAGACTCAATAGCATCTGTAACGTGCTTACGAGTACCTTTAGACTTGATATTGGCTGCCTGTCCTCCTTCTTGGATTAGATGGTGGCGAACATCAGATAACATCTTTTCAGGAGGTATGATGACAGTTACTAACTCAGTACCCATACCTCTCATTTTAGAAACTTCTTCGAGAGTCTTACGTGCACGAAGTTTACGTTTTTGCATCTCCAAGTCATCGGACATAGTCTACCCTCGTGTATTGCCAAAGAGGCCGGCATTTCAACCCTTCATCCTCAACCTAGCCTAGACATTGATAGAGAAGCAGTGTAGCCGAATGCACGATGGCAAGCATTGTGGCGGCTCTAGGTGGGAGTTTACTACGCCCTGAAATAGAGAATAAGCACATATGGTTAGATGATTTGATATCAATAATTAGAGATAGAGTGGCAATGGGTGACAGATTAGGGCTAGTGATTGGAGGAGGCGCACCAGCTAGAGAAGGAATAAGTCTAGTAAGGCCTTTGATGGATGACGATTATCATTTAGACAAAATAGGAATTGCTGCGACTAGGCTAAATGCAACCATAATTAGAGAAGCAGTTTCAGAAGCTGGAATTACAGTCTCAGGCATTATACCTTCGAGTGTTAACGAGGCAGTGCAATTACTCGAAGAAATACCAGTAGTCATCATGGGAGGTACCACTCCAGGACATACTACTGACGCAGTTGCAATAAGATTTGCAATTGCTGCAAACGCTAAAAAATGCATTATAGCAACAAATGTTGCAAAAGTATACGATGAAGATCCAAGATTAAATCCAAATGCTAAATCTCATGAACGCCTAAATCATCAGGAATTACAAAAAATTGTTGGCCCTGCTGAGCATGAAAAAGCAGGAAAATCTAGTGTAGTTGACCCCATTGGAGTTGCAGAGGCTCTAAATTCAAACCTAGAATTAAATATTTTAGATGGAAGGGTGACTGAAAGAATCAGGCAAGCAATAGAAGGCGACGATTTTGAAGGAACTGTCGTTTCATCGGAGGAGAAAATATGAGTAGGGCTGAAAAAATCGCTAAAATGGCCACAAGAACTGCTAATCAAGCAAAAGAAGCAGCAGCAACTTCTAAGAAGAAGATTAGAGGTAAAAATAATGTATCATTTGAATCACACAAACATTGTGTAATTTGCTCTATCCCTATACCAATTAACAATGAACCCCCGATATGTAATAAGATAGATTGCGACACTACACAAAAAAGAAAGGAATCTTCAAGAAAAAGACTCTCTATCTTGTTGTATGTTGGAGTAGCAGTATTTTTAGTGCCCATATTAATACAAGTTGTAGGAGCGTTAATTTAAATTAAGTTGCGTATTGTAGTGATTAATATGATGGTAAGGATTCTCTCCATACTTCCTGGTGCAGTGGGAGTTATTTGTTCCATTATGCTCATTGGGAGCTTAATTGGGGTATCACTACCTGAAGAATCTAGCACTATACCTCAGGTACCTTGCGAAGTAGATGATTCGGAAATCTGTTTTATCGCAATGACAGAAGTAATTAATCCGCCTATGATATTCGGCTTGCTTGATATTGATTTAGAGATTAAATGGTCGGAAACAACCGAAGCATGGTTTGCAATCGTCGAAACTGAAGCATATGTAAATTGCCCACCTGATATTGAAACTAAGATTACTGAATGCACTGCAGATGATGTTGAAGAATTCATAATAGTGGGTGGTGCGGATGAAGAAGATGGCACTTTAAGCTGGGATATAGGGACAGAAAAGTACCATATAATCACAGGAGGAAGAGAAGGCGCAGATATTGGGGACATGCAAGTTTTAACAACAAAAGGAGAGATAAGTTTTGATTGGAAAGTGGAAATAATACTTGTAACTATATCTGCTACTCTATTTATTGGAGCAGGAGAAATGGCTTTTCCAATAAGAAAATTATTTGATAAATTCCGAAATCAATGAGTGATTTTAGTATCGTGTATTTGAATAACCAGAATGAGGTGGAAGTATCATGAGTGAAGTATGTAGCAACTGTGGCACATCAATTGACATTAGTGGACTTCAGAAATCTTATGGGGGATTTGACTTGTATTGTAAAACATGTGGAAATCAATGGCATGTTAACTAATTAATTGTCGATTTCTCTACGTTTTTCAATTTCATACTTAGTTCCTAAAGGCTCAAGACTCTTCTCTTCAACATGCCAGTTATTAGGTAATGAAAGAGGATCTTCTATCACATCAGCACCAATAATATCAATTAAACTAGCGCGAAACTCCTCTATTCCTTCGCCGCTAACAGCAGATAACAGATATTCAGCATCTGCTGGTGTTATTTTAAGAAGATCAGATTTAGAATGGGCTACTATTATTGGTCTCTCCGTAACTAGACTTCTTACTTCTCTAAGAAGACTCAATTGCTCATCTAGAGACGTCCCTCCTGTTTCACTAGCATCGATAAGGAAAATCAAAACATCACCTACATTCTCCAATGCGGCAATCGCTTGCATTTCTATCAAATTCCTCTCTTCCATTGGCCTATCTAGTAAACCGGGAGTATCTACCATCTGATACGGTCTCCTCCTGTGTATGAAATGTCCTAAGTGTAATTGCTTAGTAGTAAATGGATAAGCCGCAACTTCTGGTTCACCAGATGATAAGGCACCGATAAGAGCAGACTTACCTACATTTGGTGAACCAGCCACTACAATGATAGGTTCTGCCGAATCTACAGAGGGTAATTTTCGAAGTATATCTCTTGCCTCACCAAGCCATATGATCTGAGGCGATATTTGATGAACAATTGAAGAAATTCGGCCATAAGCATGCCTTCTTGCTTCATGGAAACCTTCTATATTCCTAATACGAAGTATCTTAGATTCAGATTCACCTGAAATTTTACGAATCCTTTCAGCCGCCCATTGAATAGCACCAAGGCTCTTTCGATAGTCATCATTACCTACTGCTGCATCGATTAAAGCCCTATCAAACTCGGACAACGCGTTGAGACTAGGCCATTTATCTACCCATGTCCTAAGAGTTGTATCTATAGTATCTGCAGCCGATTGAGTCATCCTCACCATTTGCTTCCTTACACGATGATACTTATCTGGATCTTCAACTAAATCAGCCTGTTTAGATGCCTTGCGAAATGCCTTATCAAGAATTTCTTGAGGGAAAAGAACGGTCGGAATACTTCGCCACTGTGGTGATGCCATGGTCTCTCCCCTATCTGCCGCCTATACCATCCCACTTCAAGGCAACAGTCATTTGTGGATTATTACTTACAATCTTTGAACCCGTTGGCTTTTCTATAACATAGTTAACCGAGAGGTATGAGTACGGAGAGGCGTAGTAGAGAAGTTACTGATTTACCCGCATGGGCTAAACGAATACATCAAGAATATGGTTCACCAGAATTAGATACTCTAAAAGATATATTCCTCGGACCACTGATTAAAAGAAAATCAGGTTTAAGGAAAGATGATTTGATTGAAATATTATTGGATAGTAGAGCACTACCTAAAGATTCAGACCCATATATTAGAGGTATGTTGGTTGGCACCTCGAGAAATGTAATAGAAATTTTAGATGAAAATGGAGATTTTCGCTCTATAGCAAGAGATGTGATAGTTGAATTACGTCTAATCACACACTTAAGGAAACCATATATTGAAGATAGAGAACTTTTAACTTTCGAAAAGGAAGATATGCGAAGACGTTCAAATCTTCATGAAGCGGCAGAAAGGCAAGCTGATGGAAGAGATGATAATCATGTGTGGGATTGATATGAACGAAGAGACTAATTTATCCTCTAAAGTTTGCATCCCATGTCAAGGAGGCGTACCTCCATTAACAGAAGATGAAATGAGTGAATTTATCGTACTCTTAAACAATGACTGGAAAATTATTGAAAGTCATCATCTGGAAAGAGTTTGGAAATTTGAAAATTTCAAACAGGCACTAGAATTTACGAATAATGCTGGAGATATTTGTGAAGAACAGAATCATCATGCAGATTTTGAACTAGGGTGGGGGAGAGTTTTAGCGAAAATCTATACTCATAAAATTGATGGATTGGTAGAATCAGATTTCATTCTTGCATCTAAATTTGATGAAATTTGAGGTCAATTATATGGTTAAGATTCGGAAACATATATTCGTATGTGTGAATGAAAGAAGTTCGGAAAACCCCAAAGGGTGTTGCTCATCAAAAAATTCTCTGGAAATAATGACTAAAATTAAAAGAATTACGAAAAAATCGGGAGCAGATGATATACGAGTCAATAAATCAGGATGCCTAGGGAATTGTGAGAAAGGCGTTGCTTGTGTCATTTATCCAGATGGTATTTGGTATACCCTTCCTGATGAAGAAAAGGCGATTATTGAGGTTTCTAATCATATTCTTGGAGGGAAAATTGCTTCAGATTACTTGATGTTAGAATAATTTAAGAGGGGGAATAATTATGAAAAAAGTGATATATCCAAGAGTTGGTGGACCAGAATCTATAGAAATAATAGATAGTATACTGGAGACCCCAAAAAAAGACCAAGTTAAAGTTAGAGTCCATAGGGCAGGAATAAATTTTGCAGATTTAATGATGAGACAGGGATTATATGGCTCAAATCCAGATTTTCCTTTCACACCTGGCTATGAAGTATCTGGAGAAATAATCGAACTAGGAGAAAATGTATATTCGTTGGAAAAAGGTCAAAGAGTCATAGCAATGACTGGATTCGGAGGTTATTCAGAAGAAGTATTAGTAGAATCCAGTAGAATAGTGCCAATTCCAGACAGTGTTAGTTTTGATCAAGCAGCGGCTATGCCAGTAACATATGGGACTGCATACCATATGCTGGTTCATCTGGGCGGAGTTAAGGAAGGAGATTCGATATTAATTCATCATGCGGCAGGAGGTGTTGGGACTGCTGCTGCTCAGATTTGTCAAGCATTTGGAACAGGCCTAATTATTGGAACCGCATCTGAACATAAAAAAGAATTTGTAGAATCATTAGGGATGCATTTCGTTAACCGTGATAGAGAAGATTTTGTAGAGGTATGTAAAAAACTTACTGAAGGAAAAGGAGTTCATCAGGCTATCGATCCAGTTGCAGGTAAACATCTGATGAGATCATATGCCGCACTAAGAAATGGTGGGAAACTACATTGTTTCGGCGCATCATCAGCGGTTCCTAAAGAAAAAAGATCAATGGTTGCTGCATTTAAGATGTGGATTAATACCCCTAAATTTGACCCACTAAAGATGATGAATTCAAACAAGGCTGTTTTCGGCGTACATATGGGGAAAATGGATGATAGCACCGTTTTTGAAAATCATCTTTCGGATCTGGGTGCACTAATGGAACAGGGGAAAATAAATCCTATAATCGACTCAATTTGGAGATTTGAAGATGTTGCAGATGCACAAAGACATATTCATAATCGGATGAATAAAGGAAAAGTTCTACTAGATTTTTCACCTAATTAATTAGAATCAAGAATCAGCAACAATTGAACCATTGAAAGTCAGTTCGTGATTAGGGACCATTTGTTCACCCCAAGCTGCTTGTACTTTAGCTCCAACTTCTTCGTAAGCATCAGAGTTGACCACTGAATCTAAAGATTCTTGATTTGGCCAGTATGAAACTGCAATTATTCTTTCCGAATCTTCTGCTAAAGTTGTTCTTTCACAGCCGTTTGCCATTGCTAAATCTAAGAAATTCTTCCATCCATTGATTTGTTTTTCTGTTAAGTCAGCGTTGTCCTCTTTTAGAACACTCCATACCCGCATTATCATAACTAACGATTAAGGGGGTAGGTTAAGAAAATTATCCCTGCGTAATTACTCACAGTTTAACTGGGCGAGTTGCACCACAGGCCTGGCATTTTAGTAAAGTAGTACGATCTTCTTTGATAAAACGTGTATCAGGCGCTTTACATTGGCCACAGAGAATATATGATTTAACATAAGATACTATTTTTTCTTTAATTCTTTTAGGAGGAACTCTACCTTTGAACAAAACTCTAACCTGCTCTCTCGTACCTGATGTACCAAGTTCATTGATTAAGAACTGATATACGTGATTTGCATCTCGATCCATAGCATCTACAATAGGGGCGAAATTACGCAAGATAGTCTGATTACCTTCGATTAAAATTTCTGGTTCAGGCATCGTCCATCGTGATCTCTCACTGATATTTTTTGGAATGCGCTCACGAGCGCGCTCTAACAAAGACTCATACTCGAACTCAACCATTGACTAGCCGAGAAGAGTCCCCTTTTTCACCCCACCGACTGAAAATCACTAATGGATAAGCGTAAAATGCCGACTAGCACAGCGAATACCATGGATGAAGCCGTAGAAGTCAAAGTTGCAAGGACTCATGCTGATGCTTTGTTGCCTACAAAAGGAAGTATCCATGCAGCAGGTTGGGATTTATATTCACTTGAGGATACAATAGTCAGACATAGAAGTAGTACCATGGTTAGAACTGGTCTTCATGTAGCAATTCCTCAGGGATATGAAGGGCAAGTTCGGGCTCGTTCCTCACTAGGTAAGAAAGGATTAATCCTTCCACATAGTATAGGCACTATCGATGCAGATTATAGAGGGGAATTATTTGTTTTAATGACATGGATTGGAGAAGGAGATTCATATAAAATTCAGAAAAATGAACGAATTGCTCAACTTCTGATAACACCAATTCCAAAATCACAATTCAAAGAAGTTGATTTCGAGAATCTCGGTGAAACAGAGAGAGGAGAGGGCGGTTTTGGTTCAACTGGAAGGTTTTAATTATAATTTTACAACTGAAAAATATAGATAATATAGATAATTTGTTTCCGATGGCTTGATACAGGGCGGATTCTAGGACAAAACGATGCCACTAAGCGTAGACGAACTTCGTGCCAAAGTACAGCAATACCGTAGTAACGGTTTGAACACACAACAAATAGCTGATGAGTTATCACTTTCTCAAACAACAATTCAATGGTTATCTACTGAAAAATATTCTAATAATGTAGTTTCTGAAGATAGACCCACTGACGTCCAAGTAGGTTGGAGGTCGGTAGCTGTTAAGGCTAGTAGAATAGAAGCTATATCTTATATTTTTGCAGATATTATTGAAGAAGAAATTGGTGATGAGGTAGATACTATTGTTGGTATTAGTATCAATGGTATACCTTTCGCTCAGGCTATTGCAGGACAGTTAGATTTAGATTTAGCAGTTAGCCGTTCAATAAGTGAAGAAGAAGGAGCACATATTTCAGAAATATTCGCTAACGTATCTGGAAAAATGGTTGTTGTAGTTGATGATGTTGTGTCTTCGGGAACAACTTTAAAGAAAACAATCAATAATTTAAGAAAAGCAGGTGCTGATGTCAGACTCTGTTTAGTTTTAGCAAATAAATCTGAAGTAAATGCTCTGGAAGGAGTTCCCCTACGAGGATTAGTTAGAGTAGTAACTGTTTGAGGCAGAAAGATGCACTGGGCTGATCATACCGCGATGCGGCTTTCAAAACAATATGACTCACAAGTAATTGCTTCAGGAATCACTCCTTCCGGAGAATTTCACATCGGCCATCTTAGAGAGATATTAACGGCTGAAATGATACATAGGGCGTGCTTAGATGCAGAAATTAATTCTGAATATATCTTTATTGTGGATTCGATGGACCCGTTAAGGAGGGTGTATAATTTTCTATCAGAAGAATATAAAAAATACATAGGACATCCTCTTGTGAATATCCCTGCACCTAATCCTGATGGCACTCCAAATCATGAAGGTGGAAATTATGCAAATCACTTCCTTCAACCATTCTTAGAAGCCCTAAAAGAAATTGGAGTTCATCCTAAAGTAGTAATGAATCATGAAACTTATAATGGTGGAAAATTCGCTACAAAAATAGATATGGCGATCCGGAATAGAGATAAAATTCATGAAATAATTGAAAATATATCTGGTAGAGAATTACCAGAAGAATGGTTCCCTTACAACCCAATAGGCAGTGATGGAAGTATGGATGGAGTGAAAGTAACTGGATACGATATGCCATATGTATCTTGGATAGACAGGCATGGAGTTGAGGGGAAGTCAGATATTAGAAAGGCAGATGGAAAAATGCCTTGGAGAGTCGATTGGGCTGCGAGATGGGGAATACATGGAATAACATGTGAACCGGCAGGTAAGGACCACGGGGCATCAGGAGGGAGTTTTGATACAGGAATACCAATTTGTGAACTATTGGGTAGTAAGCCCCCAGGAAAAATGGTTTATGAATGGATACAACTGAAAGGAAGTGGCCCCATGTCAAGTTCTAGTGGTAATACAATCGGCCCTATAGAGGCACTAAATCTAGTTCCGCCAGAGATATTAAGATATATCATTGCCAGAACTAAGGTGAAAAAACATATTGATTTTGATACGGGACCGTCACTTTTTGAAACTGCAGATGAATATGAAAGATTAGTATCTAGCCCTCCATCTGGAGAAAATCTGAATAAAAAGAAAAAGGTTGCCAGGGACACTATTCTTGGGTCTTTGCGACTTAGTCAAGTGAATAGAGGAGATGACCCCTCAAAATCTATCGCAGGCGTCTCTTTTCGACATTTAGCAATGTTAGCTCAGATAAAATCAAATGATCAGGATATTTGGGATTCTTTGAATAAAAGTAAACACATTGACGGTAGGCCAAACTTAGCATTAATTGGGAGATTATCAAGAATGAGAAATTGGATAGATGGAGTTCACTTTCCAGAAAATGCAAAAATCAGTATTCAAGAGCAGATGAATGATGAAGATAAAGAAAAGATTACAAAAGAACAAAGAAGATTCCTATCGAGTTTACTGATTAAATTAGAAAATTGCCCATGGAATGAGAGTCAAATAAGTCAACTAATAAGAGAAACTGCTACGGAATTAGAAATCAGTCCACGAGAAGGATATATGGCACTTTACCTATTGATAATAGGTCGAGATTATGGGCCAAGAATCGCTTCAATAATTGTAGAATTAGGGAAAGTAGAAACCATTAAAATATTCTCAAAATCGCTTTAACAAATCTGAGAAAATTTCAGAAGTAAGACCGGAAGATCTTGCAGCTAATCGCCTAACTATTAATTCAGGTGTCGATCTAGCAATATGATTTCTCTTAGGGGTTCTATCTACAATAAGATCCATGTTCTCATCGAGACCTTGCGCTTCAATTCCATCTATCCTAATACTCCCGCCCATTACCTCTGAGATCGCAGTGCCAATATGTGTCACTAGAAGTACGTTAGTATCTTTATTTTCACTAGAAGCAGATAAAAGACCACCGAGTATTAACGATGCAGCACCCGGTTCTGTAATCGCCTCAAGTTCATCCGCTAGTATGACCTTACGATTATCTGAAACTAGAACTTCTGCAAGTTTCTTTAGAGTTCTTTCTAAAGCACCAGCTGATTGAGTTCCTGATACCTTGGCAAGTATATGTAACTCATCTAAAAGACCAACATAAGCCTGAGAGGCAGGTACAGGCAATCCTGAATGGGCAAGAAGAATTACTGTCCCTAATGTTTCAAGAAGAGTAGTTTTACCCCCTGAATTAGCGCCAGAGAGTAAAGCAATCCTGTCTCTATCTCCACGCGGAGATACTTCTCCTATACCATAAGTAACCGGTTCTGGAACACAATCAAGTAGAATATGACGACCATCTTTCATCCATATTCCTGGCTCATCGATAGAAAATTCAGGCATACTACATCTGTTTTCTACAGCCCATTTACCTATTCCAAGCCACATATCTATCTCAATAAATTTTGATATTGCCTGCCTAGCAGGCTTCATTATCTTCACAGTCGAATTCGCTATTGCAATTTCTCCTTCACTTCTTTCAGATAGAATAGCCGAGTCTAAATCTGACTCGATTTGTTCTATGGCTTCACGGTTAATTACACAGGGATATTCACTTGAAAAAACTTCATTGGGGAGAGATATGCCTGTATTTTGTAAATAATCGTCTAATCTTCTAATACCATCTTGAAGGGAAAAATCAATCGTATCAGCGACTGTACTTTTCAGTCTACGTTCTAAACTGTTAATATCGGAATAATATGAGAGGACTTCGTCACCACCAAATGAAATTGAAGCTTCAGAAGTTCCGGATACAATAGCATCGTTAACCCCTGCTTCAATAGATTTTACTTCACCCCATAATCCATCTCGTGATTTTTCTAAACTTTCAAGACGAGTTGAATCATTATCAAGAGATTGAAGTAGGAGTGAGAGGTCTTCAAGTCCCTCCAATGATTCACTGATTTTTTGTCCAATTATATTTATTGGCCAAACCTGATCAGATAAATTTGAAAGTATTGAGAGATTTACTGAATTTAACTTCAACCACTGTAGAGGTACTTCCGGAACTAATTTGTATAATGAATCTTCAAATTTACCTATAACCCAGCCAGAAGGTAAAACTTCAGGGGCACCGCTTCCTATCCATGTCACTCTAGGGATACCCATATAATCGCGCCATTGCTCATCATCTGAACGGACTAAAATCCTACACTTATTATTAATATGCGCTAATTTTTCTACGTATTCAGAATCAGGCACTACAATCACTCTATCAATACGAGAAGTAGATTCTTTACTATAATTAAGACCTGAGATTATATCCATCCATAATTCAAATGAAGTTTTACTATCAGTTACAAACCTAATTGCATTCTCTGACCATGATTTTCTAGATTCTATCTCAGATATACTTGATCTTGTAAGAGGATTAAGTATTGAAAGCCGATTTTTAGCGGCTTTAGTCTTAACCGATTTTGAAATATTATTCATTAATTCTCTATGTAATTTACGTCCCTCATCAGTAGTAGTTATTTCCTGAATATGACCATTAGCAGAATTAATCAGTTTTACTGCTCTTTGAGGCGAAATTCCATCTATTCCCGAGAGAATACTGACATCTCCATCCTCGAGGGCTCTTTCTACATCTTCTAATGACCCAATCTCTAAAACGAGTTTATGAGCAAGAGATTCCCCCACACCAGGTATTTCTGTAAGTGACATCATAATTGACTTTGAAATTTCGAGGTAATTAAGGAAATCGCAAAAGTTAGTCGATATATTAGTATTCTGAATACAATATAACTAGAGCGTACCGATTTCTAGAAGTCTCGGTTCTGGAATTCCATCCATTGCTTCAGCTATAGCGAGAACTTCCATTCTAGCGCCTGCCATTGTAGTAACGAAAGGAATATTTAATTCAACTGCTAATCTTCTCATCATATTACCATCAAGAACTGCTCCACCTGTATTCCTAGGAGTATTAATAATTAGATTGATTTTACCTTGACGCATTAAGTCTAAAGCATCTGGAGTCATTCCTTCAGTTATTCTGTAACAAGTTTCTACCTCTAACTCACCCTTATCTCTCAAAACATTAGCAGTACCTCTAGTAGCATATATTTTGAAACCTAAATCAATTAAAGATTTAGCCTGATCAATTATAGAATCTTTATCGTTATCTTTTACGGTGATATAAACTCCGCCTTCTGTAGGAACTGGAGATTCAGTTGCCAACCTAGCCTTGAGATAGGCCGCTGATGCTCTCTCATGGCTACCCATGACTTCACCAGTAGATTTCATTTCTGGCCCAGGTGCAGGATCCAAACCTCTGAGTTTAATGAAAGGAAATACAGGTGCTTTGACACAGACTGCATCATTCTGAGGTTTTGGGATATTAAGATCAGATAATTTTTCACCGAGTGCAACCATAGCTGCAATTCTAGCTAATGGTACACCAGTAGCTTTGGCGACGAAGGGGAATGTCCTAGAACCTCTTGGATTTACCTCTAATACATACAAAGTCTCATCACGAATTGCGAATTGAATATTATAGCATCCCCTAATTCCTAATTCAAGACCTATTCTTCGAGTCCATTCATCAACCTGTTTCAGAATATTTTCAGACACATTTTGGGGGGGAATAAAGCAGGTTGAATCTCCTGAATGAATACCGGCTTCTTCTAAATGTTCCATAATTGCTCCCACTAAGACGTCACGCCCGTCACAAACCGCATCCACATCGAGTTCTACGGCATTCCCGAGATACTCATCAACTAGTAATGGTTTTTCGGGAGATAGAAATGCATCGTCCATATAGGTCTCTAATTGTCTATTAGATGAAAGAATCTCCATTCCTCGGCCACCAAGAACATATGACGGCCTAATTAAAACAGGATAACCAATTTCTCTTACTGCTTCACGTACTTCATCAGGAGTAGATGCAGTCTGACCATTAGGCATTCGTAAATCATTCCTCTGAGAAAATGCCTCAAATCTTTCTCTATCACTTGCTTCATCTACTGCCTCAGGGGTAGTTCCTTCCATAATCAGATCAAGTCCTAATGTCGACAAATGAGGTAAGTTATTCGATAAAGGCAAAGCCAGATTAATAGCAGTCTGACCACCAAATTGTAATAATATACCGTGAGCATCTTCTCTGAGTAATATTTCACTCACGGACTCAAGTGTTAAAGGATCAAAATATAATCTATCACTTGTATCAAAATCAGTAGATACTGTCTCAGGGTTATTGTTGATAATAATCGCTTCATGACCTAGATCTTGGATAGCACCTACTGCATGCACACATCCATAATCAAATTCTATGCCTTGACCTATTCTAATGGGTCCACTACCTATCACGACTATTCTTTTTTTACCATTATGAGAAAGGTTGGGTGTATAATCTATACCGATTGATTCGGAACCACATTCATAGGTTGTGTAGTAATAAGGAGTCACAGCAGCAAATTCAGCAGCACAAGAGTCAACCATTCTAAATCTTGGATGTATCGATAATTCGTGTCTACGGAGAGTTACCGAATATTCATCTTCACCCACTGGTAGTTTTTTAAATCCTGATGCAGGAAATCCACAGAGAGCATCTGCGATATGTAAATCTGAGAAACCTAAGCCTTTCCAAGAGCGCATTTCCTTGGCGGGTATTTGAGATGGCGTTAGCCCTAGCTCCCCTGCAGCCCTTATTTCAGTTTCAATAGCAGCCATTCTTTCAAATCTATGTAAAAACCAACGTGTCACACCGCCAGTTAGATCGCGTACATCATCTATTGAATATCCTCTTCTAAAGGCTTCAAAAAGTGCTCCCATTCTTCGGTCAGTAGGTACCCTCAACCAGTCAACTAATATTGCCTCTGGTAATGCTTGAGATGCTCTCTCATCCATCGTCTCACCCCCAGATGCATCTGCTAATGTAAGAGGGCGTGGGTGAGGCTGCCCATATTCGAGACTGGCCCATGCCTTCAGGAAAGCCTCTTCAAAACAACGCCCTATTGCCATGACTTCTCCGGTAGATTTCATTGAGGTACCGATTGTTCGATCAGCCGTTCTAAATTTATCAAAGGGCCAACGAGGTATTTTAACCACACAATAATCTAAAGTAGGTTCAAATGCAGCCGTAGTTCCTTCTCCAGTTATTGGATTAGGAAGTTCATCAAGAGTATATCCAACTGCAATCAAAGCAGCCATTCTTGCTATTGGATAACCGGTTGCTTTGGATGCTAGAGCAGAAGACCTTGAGACACGAGGATTTACTTCAATTACGCGGTATTCTCCATTATTTTGGTTTACTGCGAATTGGACGTTACATCCTCCTTTAATGTTCAATCTTCTTATTAATTTTAATGCAGCATCTCTTAACATTTGATGATCTCTATCGGAGAGTGTTTGTTGTGGTGCTACTACTACTGACTCACCGGTATGTACGCCCATAGGGTCTAAGTTCTCCATAGTACAAACAATTATTGCATTATCAGCATCATCTCGCATAACTTCATACTCATGCTCTTGCCAACCCAATATGCTAACTTCAATTAATACCTGACCTATTGCTGAATGAAGAATACCTTGACTGGCAATTTCAACTAATTCACCCATGTTAAATGCAGTACCTCCACCAAGACCTCCAAGAGTAAAAGCGGGCCTAATTAAAAGTGGAAAACCACCCAGAGCATTGGCAGCTTTGATTACTTCATCAATAGAGTCGCATGCTATCGCTTTACATACAGGTAAATCAATTTCTTCACACACTTTCTTGAATAAATCTCGATCTTCGGCCTCATCAATAGAAGCCAAGTTACAACCAATTAATTCTACACCCAATTCATCTAGAGAACCGTCATGTGCAAGTGCCATAGCAATATTCAAGGCAGTTTGGCCACCCATCCCTGCAAGAATTGCATCAGGCTTTTCAATTTCTAATATTCTCTTTACTACTTCGGGCAATAATGGTTCAATGTATATCCTATCTGCCATTTCTGGGTCGTTTTGTATTGTTGCGGGGTTTGAATTAATCAGAATAATTTCATACCCATCAGCCCTTAATGCCCTACAGGCCTGTGATCCAGAGAAATCAAACTCTGCTGCTTGTCCTATTCTAATAGGTCCGCTTCCAAGAATCACTATTCTTTCTAAATCGTCTCTACGAGGCATTATTTCTTGCCTCCTGAAGATTGAGCTAATTTATTTAGATGCAAACTTTCTGCAACCACCTTTGAAAATCTATCGAATAAAGGGGCCGCGTCATGAGGTCCTGGGCATGCCTCTGGGTGAAATTGAACTGTAAACGAGGACTTGTCAACTAAATCTAAGCCTTCAACTGTTCTATCATTGGCGTTAACATACCTGACTCTGAAATCTGCACCTAGAACATTTTCTACTTTTTCTGAATGTACCCCACTTGGATGTGGAGCAAGCATACCCTGTTCAGGATCTTCTACTGCAAAGCCATGATTCTGGCTGGTGATATGTACTCTACCACTCTGTAAATCGATTACTGGCTGATTTGCTCCTCTGTGACCATATCTTAGTTTGTATGTCCTAAGACCTGCTGCTAATCCCATTAATTGGTGTCCAAGACAAATACCCATAACTGGAAAATCTGCTCTAACCGCGGATGAGAGTGTATTCCGAGCGATTGTTGCGGCACCAGGGTGTGCTGGGTCACCAGGTCCGTTAGATGAAAAGAATGCATCTGGAGACCATTTCTCTATGATTTCATCGAATGACATATTTGCAGGGCACCAAACTACCTCAAATCGATGACATAACTCACGTAGAATATTAAATTTAATTCCACAATCTATCGCAGCCAAACGAGGTAAGGAGTTTCCATCCATATCTTCTGCACCTTCGTTCAAAAGTACTGATTCAGAGCAGGTAACTTCTGCTACTAAATCTTCTAAATCTGGCGGTATAAGATTGTCAAGAACTTCTTGCATCTCTTCTTCCTTTTCTAATGGCCCAAATACGCATAAAACAGTTCCATGTTCTCGAACTCTTCTTGTCAAAGATCTTGTGTCGATTCCTTCAATTCCAGGGACGCCATGACATAACAAGAATTCATGTACGCTACCTATTGAATCTCTATGATCAGGTACTTTCATCAATTCCCTACAAACAATTCCTCGAGGCCAAACACCTGAAGATTCGGAACTATTAGCATGTATCCCATAATTTCCAAGAAGTGGCCAAGTAAATGTTAGCACTTGTCCAGCAAATGAAGGATCGGTGAGACTTTCTTGATAACCGCACATTCCTGTAGTAAAAACTAATTCTCCTTGGGCAATAGTTTCTGCTCCAAATAATGAACCGCTGAATCGAGTACCATCTGCCAATAAAAGTAGACCAGGGGCTAGACTTGCAGGTTGTATATCATCCGAATCTACTAAAATATCGGCTGCATCAGGGAATTTAGGGGCGCTTCCAACACCTAAAATATCGGCTCCCGGAGAGAACCCTCTACCCGGTGTCGACTTCGACATCAACGATACTGCTGGAACCAGATTATTAATCATTGATATAGAATAATCAGTCGAAGAGTTGAAAAAATAATTTATTCCTCTTCAAAAGTCATTACCTGTTTTCTGATTCCATTAGGTATAACTCTTATTTCTCCGTCTGGAAAATGGCTCAAATCGTCTATAGGACCTACAAGTGAATCGAGAAAAATGGCTAAGGCGGCTACCTCTGAATGTGGTTGATTTCCTACTGATATATTGTGGTCGGCTAAACGATAAACTTCCCCCGGAACTTTTGTCCCACCAACTACTATTACCATGGGTTTTTCAAGATTGATTTTGGGCAACGCTTCCTTCCAAGGTTCACCATACATTGTCAGATGGACAATGGTTCCTGATTCGGTTCCTTTACCTTTAGAAAATCTTCTCAAAAAACTAAGAGGTTTTTCTTCATATCGACATTTGAAATTACCGCCAAATCTCTTAGATACGGAATTCCATGTTTCTAAAGCAGAAGGATCTAACTCACCCGCTAAGTGAATTTCATCCGCACCAAATGCTCTTGCAGTCAGGCCCAAATGAGAAGTTATTCTCTTATCTCTATCTCTCCTATGACCTAAACGGAGGACACCTATATGGGGCAGTCCAGAGGGATTCATACATCTTATCCGAGAGGCACTTCTTCATCAGCATGACCCTCGTAAAGAGTTGGGGTTTGTGAAGGGAATATATCGACATCGTTCGAAAGGAGGAAGGATCTCACCCACTGAAGAAGTAAAGCATCAAAAAAGAATTTTGTGGCGAAATGGAGTAATACAGCTAAAATCGAAAGTCGACCGCTGGCAGAAATTGCATTTCTGAGCTCTATATCCCCTACATCTAAAGCAAGATTTCCAAATGGCTCTAAGATATAGAACGCACCAAGAATCATTAATATCCCCGCAACATTAGATAGAATCGCATTACCTTGCTCTCTACCTATTGACATCACTAAAGTTGCTAGTAAAGCGATTGTAGGGACTATTATGCTTAATTCAGAGAATTCAAAACCGCCTAATTGTGAAACAGGAATTGCAGCATCACCTAATCTTTCAGCACCCTTTTCAACAGATATCCACCAAAGTAATATTGCCATCACTAGCATGGCGCCGGATATTCGTCCTCGGTTGAATATCATATCTCTAATGTCATGCCTATTTTGAGGTTGTAATCTTTGTATTATTGACTCCATCATTTCTAATGATGGCTGATTCATTGAATCGCCCTCTACAGCAGTAGAAATAGGGGGAGAAATAGAATCTGATGTATCAAAAAATGTATCGTCTCCAATAACCATCGTTGGATTGCCACTACATCACATCATAAAGGGTTGGTAGAATCGACGCACCAATATGGCTGACTGGAGACCCTTGATAAGTCGCCGAGATGATGGTTTTCCACGAATAATGGGGGTTCTAAATATCACTCCTGACTCATTTTACGCAAATTCAAGGCTATCTAGTGTGGAAGAAACTCTAGAAATTGCAACAAAGATGATTGACAATGGAGCAGATTGGCTAGATATAGGGGGAGAATCAACAAGGCCAGGCGCAAAAACCATTGATTCTAATGAAGAAATTGCGCGCATCATACCTGTAATCCGCGCTGTTAGAATGAAATATCCCAGCATAGGGATATCAATAGACACTAGATGGGCAGATGTTGCTGAAGCCGCATTAGATGAAGGAGCAGATATGATCAATGACATTTCTGCACTTAGTGACCCAAGAATGATAGAGGTCATAAAAACAAAAAAATGTCCGATCTGTATAATGCATATGAAAGGTATTCCTGAAAATATGCAAGATAATCCAGAGTACAACGACGTTGTTAAGGAAGTTAGAGAGATGCTCACTGAAAAGGTAAATCTTCTAGTCGATGCTGGTATTGGAGTTGGGCAAATAATTGGAGACCCAGGGATCGGTTTTGGAAAATTATTGCAACATAATATTGCTCTTTTATCTGCTGGAAGAGATGTAATTCCAATGGAAAATATGGGCCTCATGTGGGGAGTAAGTAGAAAAAGAATGTTTTCAGATTTACTAGGCAGAAGCGACGCTGAAGATAGGCTAGCAGGAACTTTAGGCATAGCTGCAATGGCTAAATCAAGAGCCGTCGATATCATCAGAGTGCATGATGTCCCAGAACATACAGACCTGTTTAGAGCAATGTCTGCATTGGAGGATTTTTGATGCCAGAAGATTCAAAAAATATCATTGATATTGACGAAAATCTTCGTTTATTGGGTACTGCTCACGTAAGTACTACTTCAGTTAATTTAGTAAAAAGCCAGATTATTGAGTATAAACCAGACGTAATTGCGGTCGAACTCTGTGAATCAAGATTAGCGTCACTAAAGAAACCGGAAGGAATAGATAATGAAGAGTTATTGAAAATAATCAGCGATGGGAAGTCAGCGATGATAATACTCCAATCCGCCTTGTCAGTTCAACAAAGAAAAATGGGGATAGATTCAGGAGAAAAACCAGGTGCTGAACTATTAGCTGCAATAAATATTGCAGAAGAATTAGAAATACCCGTAGAATTAATCGATAGAGACGTAGTAATTACTCTAAGAAGAGCATGGCATAAAATGGGATTAAGAGAAAAAATAAGAGTATTTGATGCACTATTAAGTGGAGATGATGATGATGATTTCGATTTAGAGGAGCTACTTGAAGATAGTGATTTACTCAGCACCATGATGGAAGACGTTTACAAAATCGCGCCTAATGCTGGACGCGTACTTATTGATGAAAGAGATGAGTTTCTAAGTGGAAGAATTCAGCAAATCAGAGGTAAAGGGAAAATCTTAGCGATTGTGGGTGCAGGGCATCTAACAGGAATTCAAGAAAATCTTAAAAAACCTACAATGGAATCTACTTCAAAATTATCTAAACTTAATGAACAACCTAAGAAACCAAATTGGCCTAAATATCTAATGTTAGCGATACCAATTTTACTTATAGCAGCAGTAGGATGGAGTGCATATAATGGAGATTTTACCACAGTTTGGGATTCATTATCTATATGGTTAGCATTGAATGCCTTTCTAACTGGATTGGGTGTCCTTATTGCCAGAGGTCACCCTCTTTCAATAATCGTAGGTGCACTAGCGTCCCCTATCACCTCACTTAATCCAAGTTTAGCAGCTGGATGGTTTGCAGGCTATACTCAACTAAAAATGAATCCACCTACTGGAAAAGATGCCTCGGATTTCTTGGAATTCTCTAGCATGTATCAAATGTTCTTCAGAAATAAAGTTGGAAAGGTGATGATGGTTACTGCTTTAGGCAATCTAGGTTCAACTGCTGGAACATTCTTAGCAGCAGGATTAATTTCTAATGGATTAATTTAGTTAATGGTGTTACTGATGAGCAAAAATATTGGTATAACTACGGCGATTTTGATTTCCATAGTTGCATATTTAGTAAATTTATTTCTGTCGAATTGGAACATTAGCTTAGGATCTAGCACCTTAGCGCTAATCTTAGGCTGTATAATCGCTTATTATATTCCTAATACTGAAGAAGGAGGAAAATGGATGATTAGCATGATAATGCCTGTTGCAATAATATTACTGGGATTTGGACTAAATCTAACTACCTTCTTTGTACCAGAGATTGGACTAATCGGTTTCTTCACTATATTTTCTACTGCATTAACTAGTTTTATTATATGTTATTTAGTAGGGAAATATGTAAATTTAGACATAGAGACTACCATTGCTCTCGGTACAGGGGGTGCAATATGTGGTAACAGTGCAGTAGTTGCTGTATCTCCTGGCTTGAGACTGAAAGAGGAAAGAGTAGCAGTAGTGTTAGCAATAATCAATTTACTAGGCCTGATTACTTTCTTAATTGTACCATTACTGTCATCAATACTTGGTTTAACGGAAGAACAAGCAGGTATTTGGGCTGGTTCGGTGATTCATGCAGTACCTCAAGCAGTAGCAGCAGGTGAGACAATTGGTGGTGAGGCGATGGTGATAGCTACCGCTGTAAAACTATCTAGAGTATCACTTTTAGTATTCATAGTCCCTATCTGTGCGTTAATTGGTAATAATATCAACAAAGAGAAAGGAGAGCATATCAAAATAGGAACGATTCCCTACTTTGTACCGGGTTTTGTAATTGCCGCAATACTATCAACCTGGATTTTACCTACAATAATTACAGAGTTATTAGCAATCATTGGAAAATATTTGTTATTACCATTACTCGCATCTGTTGGCTTTTTTATCACTAAAGAAAGTATGAAAAATGCAGGGGGAGCAATACTCCTAGTGGGAGTTATAGCGACAGTATCAATGTTGATTAGTAGTTATGCAACCATTATCATATTATCATAAATTAATAAGGTGGAAATATGGACTTAGATACTATATTAGTGATTTTCCTAATTCTCATGACAGGTTTAATTTTCTCACCTTTAGGCCTTGGAGGAGGTGTGATATTTATGCCAATACTTCATTACTTACTAGGATGGGAAATAAAAATTGCAATATTGGGGTCATTAATTCTCGTGTGGTCGGTTGCTATGGGTAGCCAAATCGCTCATAATAGGCAGGGTTTTGGCGATATAGATGTTGCTAAAAAAGGAAGTTTATTCGCTATACCTGGAGCGATTATTGGAACAATTATTGGATATTTATTAATTGAAATAATTAGTGACATCACCATAAAAATAATCGCTTTATCAATAGTAACTTGGATATTATATAAGGCAATAATCAGAATGCTAAATCGAGAAGATATTACTGGTCAAGCCATAGGAAAAATGAATGAAAAATATTGGTCATTGGGAGTTTTCTTTGGAGGTATGTCGTCAGGTCTACTTGGAATAGGAGGGGGCGGGATATTCGTTACAACAAATAGAAATTATGGTGGTTTTGATACTAAATCATCTTCTGGCACATCTTTCATGTTAGCTGCAATGGTTGTACCAACTGCAATTATTTCACATATTATCATTGATGGTACCGCTTCAGAAATATATGCTCAAGCGACAATATATGCATTGTTAATTCCATTTTTAGTGGCTATATTGTCATTTAGTGGTGCGAAATATGCAATCAATTACTTACCAGTAAAATTCATTACTAGTTTATTCATTATGATAATCTCATTAAGTATGGTAAAATATACTCAGGAAATTATATCGATTTTAATTTAAATCGATTCGATTACCATTGCAATACCTTGGCCACCACCAATACATGCTGTCGCAACGCCATATTTACCATTAGATCTCTTCAATTCATGAGCAAGAGTTAGTACGAGCCTAGTTCCAGTTGCTGCAAGAGGATGACCCAAACCAACCGCACCACCATTGACATTAACTTTCTGAACATCTAGACCTAAGTCCTTGATACAAGCTACTGCTTGACCAGCAAAGGCTTCATTAATTTCCCAACGATCTATATCATGAATTGAAAGACCTGCTTTTTCTAGAGCCAAACGACTACTGGGTACAGGTCCGTATGCCATGATTGCAGGATCTAAACCTACAATCCCCCAAGATACAATTCTTGCAAGAGGAGAATCTCCATCAGATTCTGCTTGGGATGCTGACTTAATTACAACTGCAGCAGCGCCATCAACTACTCCACTAGCGTTACCAGCAGTAACTAAACTAGCCGGCCCAAAAGCAGTCCTTAGTTGAGATAAAGACTCGGGAGTTGAGTTCAAAACTACATGGTCTTCATCTTTATGACCTACTTCACCAACTTTGACAATCTCATTTTCCCAAACATTGTTAGCTATAGAAGAAGCAGTTCTTGAATGAGATAATGCTGCAAATTCATCGGTCTCTTCACGAGTTACTCCTTTCCTTCGACAGATTTCATCTGAAGTTTGAGCCATAAAAGATCCACACATACCATCTAGTAAGTTTGTAAAAAGATAGTCTTCCATATCTTTTTCCAACATTACACCTTCTTTCGGTGGCCGTGCTAATTTGTACACATCCCTCATACCGCGTAAGACATGAGGCGCTTGAGATAGATTTTCCATGCCTCCAGATACTACAGTAGATGCTTCACCAAGCATAATCATTTGAGCACCAGTTACGATTGATTGAACTCCTGATCCACAAATTCGAGAAAGTGTTAGCATTGGGACTTCTTGAGGTATCCCTGCACCTAAACCTGCATGTCTGGCACCAAATATTGCCTGGTCACAGGTCTGCAAGGCATATCCCATTACTACATGATCTACGCTTTCAGGAGGAGTTCCTGTTTTTTCCAAGGCGCCTAAAATTGCAATTTCACCTAATTTCAAAGCGCTTGTATCCTTCAATAATCCACCAGGTAGACCATCGCCTCTCTTGCCACCCTGCCATTCACAAAAAGGAGTGCGAGCACCACCTACAATTACTACATCTTCAACGACCATGACAGTCCGAGATGTAAGTCATTCATGAGGATGACTGTTCAGTTAGGACAATGTCCTATTCGTTAGTTGTATCATCAGATAATGATCCAAGATAGTCAGGTAGGTCTACACCAGCCATTTTCGCAACATCATGAATAGGAGGTAAACTTTGTACCAAGCTGCTCACGAAATTACTTGTTGCTGATGTACCATCGGAATTATTCCCTCCATCCCATACAGTTACCTTATCGATCTTCATGTTACGTATAGCTTCAACTTGAGCCGCGACCATACTTTCAATCTTCTCAACCATTAGAAGAGTGGCTGCTGCTTTGGTATCTCCACCAGCACTCTTTACTAATCCTGCATAACCACTAGCCTTAGCATCCAATACTTTCTGAATACCCGCTGCTTCTGCTTCATATCTAGCGAGGATAGCATCTGCATCTCCTCTAGCGATACGACGGAGACGTTCCGCTTCCGCTTCAGCAGAAATTTCAATCTGTTGTTTCTGAATTTGTTCACGAACGATTTCACTAGCCTGTAATCTTGCTTCTTCTTCCTTGAAGAATGCACGCTGAATTTCTGCTTCTGCTTGTGCTGCAGCAACTGCCGCACGCTGTTTAGCAGCAGCTTCTATCTCTGCCAAATCCGCATCTGAATTCTTGACTATTGCAGTTGCAGCGTTCTCACCAGAAACCGCTAATGCCTCTTGATTACCAACATATACACGCTGATCTGCTTCTGCGGTCTTACGACCCTTTTCTGCTTCTGCTAGGTTATTAGCAACTTCAATCTCACGTACTCTGTTTGCTTTTGCAGCACCTACTGCTCCGTCTCTCTCTGCATTTGCTACGTCAATACGTGCATTCTCAACAGCAGTGGAAGCCGCTTTCTTACCAATACTTTCAATATAGTCGGACTCATCAGTAATATCTACTAGATTAACGTTAATCAGATGAATACCAATTTTCTGTAATTCAGTATCCACATTAGTTCTAGTCATTTCTAGGAATGTGTCTCTATCTTGATTAATCTGCTCAATAGTAAGAGAAGCAACAGTCAAACGAAGTTGACCAAAAATAATTTCTTTCGCCATTTCTTCAATTTGTTGAGGAGATAATTGTAATAATCTCTCAGCAGCATTTGTCATAATTGCTGGTTCAGTACTAATTCCTACTGTAAAAGTACTCGGGACATTAATTCGAATATTCTGCATCGAAAGAGCATTTCTCAAATCAATATTAATAGTAATAGGAGTTAATGATAGGAATGAGTAATCTTGAATTAACGGCCAAACTAATGTAGCACCTCCGTGTATTGATCTAGATGCCGCACCTTTGGAAGTACGCCCATATACTACCATTATCTTATCAGGAGGACATCTTTTATATCGCTGCGCGAAAAATATTGTGGTAGCCACTAGGACTAATACTATTGCAAATATCATTATTGTTGCTATTCCGGAACCTTCTGCCATTGTTTCAACTCATATCGTTTGAAACATAACTAGGTCATGAAGTCTTTGCCGGCATCGTCTGAGAAATAGAAACGAAAATTACTTTCTCTTCACTATGAGAGTTGAAGAAATTACATCTATGACTTCTGCAAATTCACCAGTCGACATTCCTTGGCCATCTTCTGTTTTTGCATTGTATGTCCTCATCGCATTGCCTGATTCTACCTGAATTTGACCAACTCCACCTTCTGGTATTCTTAGATAAATAGTTCCGACCGACCCTATCGAATCGTCCATATCTATAGTCCCATCTGATTGTAATGAAACAAATAATTGGAATAACTTACCCGTGCCATACATCGAAGCAAAACCTGTCAATGAACCTACTACTATTGCTAATGACGTTTGATCAGAATCACCTTCCAATACGTAAAGTCCGCCAAGACCAAAGAACATCATAAAAGCCATTATTCCTTGAAATGTTAGGGCTTTGAACGATGCATCAGCACCCATGGCGTCGAAATCAGTACCAAATATTCCATCGAATACATCAGCAGCTATTCCTCCAATCATCATTAAAGCGAACCAAAGAAGGAAAAGTACCCCTCCTAAAACTGCAGAAGATGCAAAAATTAACTCTAATCCGCCTCCTCCATCATAACCAACAAAAGAAAGTAAATCAAAGTCTGCAAGGGATGCCATGTATACCTCTAGGATAAGACGTACATTTCACCTCTTCGGCGACATTAGATGAAAATTATGTTTATTTACGCTGTTTTCTCTCAGCCACAAATCTCTCTAAATTAAATATAGGTCCAACTGCAAGACCAGTTAAGATTGCTGATAAAAACTTGTGATTAGTTAAGTCATAGAGTAGAATTGCAAGAATCGCAATGAGAAGAGGAATAAGTAATCTTCTCAAAAAGAGGTGATAACCTCCAAATAATTCGAAGGCAGGATTATCAATTGCGTTATCGACTAAGTCAGGAAAGCCTTTGTTTCGGCCCGACATCACAAGCACCTAACCATTAACTTGCTAACCAGACAATAGCTCCAACTATTGTCAAACCAACAGGTATGACGTACCAAATTACTTTAGTGACCACAGTATTAGCATCGTGAAATTCTAATTCTCCACTTTCGTTTCTAATCAGGCTCGTTTTTTCTAATTTAGAATATGCTCCATCAAATTCTTTCTGGTGCTTCGATAAGAAAATAAGGAAGTATATCGCCATTACAATAGTTCCTCCACCGGTACCTTGTAACAATACTGCAAGAAATTCGAGAGCTATTGAGTTACCAATAAGGATTTGAGCAAGTCCGAGCATAACCAAAATCAATGAGTCAATCCGTGCCATATGAATACTCGGAGAGGGTGACGTGAAATCAATCCTTTCCCTGCACTCAGATAAAAAAACTCAGGACATACTACCAGGTTTAGATGCCCATATAGCCCAAGTTCCTTTCGCAGTAGCAATAATTTTACCATCTTGATTAGATAAAATCCCGTCACAATGAGCCAAGTTTTTTCCTCGGCGCAGGACTTTCCCCTCTGCAACCAATATATCACCTACATTCGCAGCGTTTAGAAATGAAATATCTAATTGTGCTGTAGCACACCATTCTTCTTTGTTGATCATTGATACGAGTGCACCCCCAAGAGCAGTATCAAGCATTGTAGAATGTAAACCTCCATGGGCAACGCCACCTGCATTAAGATGATCATTAGATACAGTACAAGTCACAGAACATTCCCCATTACCAAACTTTGTTCCAACGACTCCTAGTGAATCACATACTCCTGATAATTTCATAGCAGGAGTATAATTTTGATTGCCGAAATTCTCATCTTTCATTTTTCCACTTCTCCTGTTTGAACAGCCCATAACCGCGAATAAATACCATTATTCAAAATTAATTCGTCATGATTACCCACTTCAGATATCGAACCCGCATCTAATACAATTATAGTATCAGCATTCCTTATTGTCGATAAACGATGAGCAATAATCAAAGTAGTACGGCCTACTGAGATTTTTTCTATTGAGCGCTGTAATGCAGCCTCTGTCTCATTATCCACATTACTAGTGGCTTCATCAAGAATAAGAATTGGCGCATTTTTCAGAACCGCTCTAGCAATTGCTAGCCTCTGTCTTTGACCACCTGATAATTTGTGTCCATCTTCACCAATATTCGTTCCCATACCCTCTGGTAACTCTGAAATGAAAATTGTGGCTTCAGCAATACCTGCTGCATAATCTATCTGTTCTAAGGTTGCATCTGGATCCCCATAAGCGATATTCTCTCGAACTGTACCAGGGAAAAGAGTCGTGTTCTGAGAAACTAGAGCAATCGCTCCTCTAAGAGATTCAAGTTTTAGATCTCTAATATTAATTCCATCAATCTCTAAAGTTCCAGATAGAGGGTCATGGAATCTCATCAAAAGACGTGTTAGTGTGGTTTTTCCAGAACCGGTAGAACCTACTAATCCAACCGTTGTTCCTTCTTGAATTTCAAAATTTATATCTTTGAGTACTGATTCTCGCCCAGGATAAGTGAATTTTAATTCACTGAAGGTTATTCTTCCTTGAATATCTGATAAAATCTTATCTCCCTCAACTATACCAATGTCTGTATCTACTAAATCTAGAACTCTAGTAGTGGAAGCCATTGCTCTTTGATACAAATCAAAGGTTTGTCCAAGCCTTGTGAGAGGCCAAAGTAGTCTCTGAGTGATAAATACAATTATCGCATATGCACCTACGTCTAATTCACCATCTAATGCCATCCATCCACCTACAAGCATATTCGCAGTAAATGCAAATAGTATTGCCATGCGAATTAATGGAACAAAGGAAGCGGAAAGACGAATGGCGTCTCTATTGGCATCCCTATATGACTCAGATGCTATTCCAACTCGCTCAGATTCTCTACTTTCAGCTGTAAAAGATTTGATTGTAGTTATTCCTTGGAGATTATTATTCAATAAAGAATTTAATTCACCAACTTCTTCTCGGACTTTTTTATACCTTACCCCAATTCTTCTTTGGAAAATAAATGAGCCTATGACAATAATTGGAACTGGGATAACTGCTAATAAAGCAACTTCAGGCGCTAAAATAAACATTATAGTACCCACTACAGTAATTGTAGTTGCCAGTTGTAGCAAATCATTAGCACCCTGATCTAGAAACCTTTCCAACTGATTAACATCATCATTTAAAATAGACATTAAACCACCTGTAGACTGCTCTGAAAACCATTGCATTTCCAAATTTTGAATATGATTGTACGCATCCATCCTTAATTCATGCTGAGCAGTTTGAGCGAGATTACGCCATAAAATCCCCCACCAATATTCGAATAAAGATTCTAGTACCCAGATAATGACTGTGATACCAACTAAAATTAGAAATTGCTGATTTGGGTCAGGGTATCCATAACTTGCTAAAAATGACTCCTCTCGTTGAACAACAACGTCAATAGCCATTCCAATCAGTATAGGAGGAGCTAGGTCCCAAAATTTGTTCAAAATTGAACATAAGGAAGCTAAAATAACTGTTAGTTGATGATGTTTCAGATGTGATAGAAGACGTCTCAGGGGATGACTAGCGTTCTCCATAACTACTGCTTAAAATGTAAGGTGTTTGAATGTGCCCCTGTAGATTTGTGAATTAGAACAAATCATCAGTCCATATATTAGCCCAGATATCAAATACTGAAATAGTGACATCTGTGGTTGAATTTGTTCGAACATTATAGAAATCTCCACCCGATACTAAATTATCTAAATCTACGTCCATCCAATAAAATTGCCACCAAGTGCCGTCATCAATTGTAGTATTTGAGATGACATCATTGAAATTCATAGATGCTAGTGATTCAGAACTATTTAAGGAACCTATTCTAGCATGAAATTCAAGTTCTAAAGGTTCCACTTCAGAGATGCTATCAGGAATTACATCAGACCAAGTTTTAATCCCATTATCATTAACGATAGAATTATTCAAAGGTATAAATTGTATAGGAGTTCTTGGAAGATTATCTTTCAATTCTATCATTGCTGAATCACCAACATCAATTGATAGTGAGAAATCAGTTCCTTCACCATCATAAATTTCTATCCCCATTATCATTGGAGGGGCTCCTCTTAATTCAAGAATTATTGTATGAGTACCATTAGTCCCAGTAGCTACTTGCTGAAGAGATAATGTGTCACCAGTTATTTGCCAATCAATATTAGAATATTTAGTAGTATCAAAAGAAAATGGTGGCCATAGTCCATCCGGATCTTCACTTGAAAGTCGAGCTATTTCATAGAATGGATCATTATATTCTGGTGATGCATCTCGGCCTTCATACCAAATATTTCCCAACCTCACATTTGTGATTTCAGAACCTTCAATTACTTCAGTATCTACTGCAGAATTAGCAATACTATATCTTAATGCTATCGAACTAAGGTTTTTCATATCGTCTTTACCAACACCCCAATCAATTGAAACTCTCTGATTTTGTATCTCCACTACAGAAGATGTTTCTATTCTAAGAATCTCATATTCATCCGATAGTTTGAGAACATTGAAAGAATTTGGAACTTCTAGTAATGAATTTAGTTCATCGGATGAAAGAGGAAAGCATTCTTCCCCCCCACATGAATCTGATGGCACTTCAAGGCATCCAGATAGGGCCGAAGAAAAAAGAATTAGGCACATCAACGCAACTCTCATGATTGACTGCGACAGTTAATCAGTCAAGAGATTATTGAATATATGATGAAATATTTCTCAATTACAGGAACGTTGTTGCTATATGTGATGCCTAATGACGAGGAATCGAAGGAGGTTGTCTTACTGTGTCGAGGAACATACTGGTAGTGTATAAGAAAAATTTCGAAGATGTTCATGATAAAGCATTGAATGAAGTAAGAAGTACTCTTGAATTATTGAGCAAAGAAATGGACATCACCCTAGATTATTCAGCTAGAGAGAAGGTTAGTCGCTCTGATTTTATTAATCGTGATTTAGTTATAGTTTTAGGAGGAGATGGAACTTTAACATCAATCGCTCATTCGGTAGATGAAGACACACCAGTAATGGGTGTTAACAGCCATCCAAGAGAGCTCGATAATGACGGGTCATATGGGTTCTACATGGGTAGCGACCCTAATAATTTCAAAGAAGATATTCGAACTGCCCTCAATGGTAAATCAATCATTAATATTTTGCCAAGATTACAGGCAGAAATTGTAACTACCAGCGGTAATATTATTCGCTCTGACCCCGCATTAAATGATTTATTACTGGCTAACACTCACCAATATCAACCCTCGAAATATAGGCTACAAAGAGATAAGGATGATAAAAATGGAGGGATTGATTGTATTCAATATTCCTCTGGATGTTTATTTTCTACATTTCTTGGACAGGGTGCCTGGTACAGACATATCAACAATATAGAAGGAGTCACATTCCCAGAGGTAGAAATTGATAATCACTATTTATTCGTCTCAAGAGACTTACCTCGTAATGATAGGAAGGAAGATGGGACTTATTGGGCCTGGACTAACCAGAAAACAACTTTTACCAGTGATATGCACAGAGGATATGTAGTTGCAGATGGATGGGATGAAACACATTTCACCAGAGGAGCAACTATCTCAGTTAGCCTAGATGGACCCACTTTGAAATTATTGACTTTCAGAAGTACGATATATGATCGAGTCGCATATTGGATAGACGCCTAATCAAAGAATTTGTTCTAAGAATAATTTAGTTCTTTCATGTTCTGGACTATCGAAGAATATGTCTGGAGTGTTTTCTTCAATTAACATACCTTCATCGAATAATATTACACGATCTGCAACTTCTTTAGCGAAACCCATCTCGTGAGTTACTACAATCATAGTAACGTCTTCTTTAGCTAAATCTACCATTACATCTAATACTTCTTTAATCATCTCAGGATCTAAAGCCGAAGTTGGTTCGTCAAATAACATAATTTTCGGGTCCATTGCCAGTGCCCTAGCAATAGCAACACGTTGTTGTTGACCTCCTGAAAGGCCGCTTGGATACTTGTAAGCCTGTTCAGGAATTCCAACACGATCAAGTAATTCCAAAGCTTTAGTTTCCGCCTCTTTCTTTGAGATACCCTTCACTTTCATTGGAGCCAATGTAATATTCTCCATTATAGTAAGATGAGGGAATAAATTGAACTGTTGAAACACAAAACCCACCTCTGATCTAATTTTCTTAAGATCAGAAACGGTAGTATCATCGTCTATTGTCACACCATCTATCTGAATTGTACCTGCACTATGAGGTTGAAGTCGATTTAATGTTCTAATAAATGTAGATTTTCCTGAACCAGAGGGGCCGAGAACAACTATTATTTCACCTCTTGTAACCTTCATATCAATTCCTTTTAATGCCCAAAAGTCTCCAAAATTAACTTTCACACCTTTTGTTTCTATAATTACTTCATCACTTAATTGACTCATGCTGCTTCTCCTCCTCCTTCATTTGTTAATCCCAATCCTTTCTCAATTCTCATAGAGATTCTAGAAAGATAGAATGCGAATATCCAAAATACTAACGCTGTTACATACAAAGGTTCTAGGAAGTCGCCAAGATATCCAGGGGACGTATTTGGAAGATCTTTAGCCAACTTAAAGAAATCTAAAATATTGATAATGAATAATAGGGTAGTATCTTTCCACAACCCAATAAATACACTCACTATTGAAGGTAAAGTAGTACGAACTGCATTTGGTAATTCTACTTGTAATTTGGTCTGAATTGGAGATAAACCTAGTGCTAATGCTGCTTCTTTCTGTCCGCTATCTACAGCCTGTAATCCACCACGAAGAACTTCTGCGATATAGCAACCACCGAACAGTCCGAATATCAATAGCATTCGTATTATATCCTCTATATCCATGAAAGGATCGATTATATCTGGAAGTAAGAATACTGCGAAATATAGCCAGCAAATTAGTGGCCCTGAACGAACTGTTTCAATTAGAGCTACGGCAGGATATTTGAAAAATGGAAGTTTACTTTGTCTTCCAAATGCAAGCACTACACCAACTGCAAAACCTAGTACACAACCTGCAGTTGCCACAATAAGATTGACGAAAATACCACCCCACTGAGATGCTTCAACCCCTCCGCAGCGGGTTAACTGGATATTTTCGGAGGCTGAAATACCGAATATATCTGCACATAAATTCTGAACCGACTCAGGAGGGTTCATAATGAAAATTGCAAAGAAGAATAAAAATACTGAACTTAGAGCAAGATATGAACGTAACTTGTTGGCAATGTATTCCTCATTGATGGAACAGTAGTAATGAGATAAACCAAATGAAATGTATGATAATACCGTAGCACCTATTAGTTTCATAACAGGCTCATCTGTATCATAATTAACGGCAGTAGGATTCCATGCAATATATGTCAATATTGAAGTAAATATTGTAAACGGAATTAAGAATTTATATGGTTTATCACCGGTAGTACCATATGCTGCAGATATAATTATAAATGTCAGATAAAGTATAGACCAAAGTCTCCAACTTTGATTAGGAAGATATGATTGAGTCAAGCTTTCAGTCATCAATTGCCCAACTATTACAAGAACTCGATTAGCCCAAACTACTTCCCATTCTGCTTCAATAAGTGCGAAATGGCCGAAACCTTTGATCACTTGATAAATTATCCAAGAACTTAGTACGCCTAAAATTGCAGTACTCGGACTCTTTCTGAATGTTAATTTTACTACGGATACAATAGTCAGATAAAAGGCTAAAAATGTAGCTAATGATACAAGAGTAATGAAAATTAAAGCCTTAATTGAAGTACCCTCAGCAGATAAATTATCAAAAAATGAAACACCAGATACAATTATTGCGATTACAATCGAGAAATATGATGAATTGATATTAAATTTTGGATCTTTATACAGAGACAATCCTGGCTTACCAACAACTGAATGTTCAAAATCAAGTAATTTATCCTGAATCATATTTTCACACTCGTTACTCTGGCATTAAACCAATTCATCACTGCAGAAATCATTAGGCTTCCAAACTGATAGGTGACTAAAAGAAGGAGGAATAAAGGTATTAGTTTACCTACATTATTAGCCATTACCAAGAACTGATAAAATATATCATTATATGCTACTATTATCGCTAAACTAGAGTTTTTCCATACATTCATAAATTGATTATTTAGTAATGGAATCATACTTCTTAGTGCTTGGGGAAGAATTACTAGCCGTAACCTCTGGAAGGGATTTAAGCCTAGAGAAATAGATGCTTCAACCTGACCACGAGGTAGAGCTTGGATACTACCGCGGACAATCTCGGCTACAACAGAAGCAGTAAAAAGTGTGAGACCTATTATCATTGCAGAGAATGCTGGAGTGATTTCAAAACCTTTCTCTGCAACAAACCTCCAAGACCCTGGAGACGAAGAAGGTTTCAATAATTCTGGAGAAGAAAAACCTGCAGAAATTGCTATACCTATAGCTACGGCAATTGATAGTGTCCATATTGTGAAGGATTTACGTAGTCCTTCTGAGGAATCATCAACAACCATCTCATTAACACCAGAATCATCTACATTTGTGAAAACTAATAATGAATAAAGAAGGAAACTTAACCCAATGATACATTCTAGGCCACCTGATGCAGTAGTAAAGAAAGGATAGGATAGAATCACAAAAGCGAATATTGAAATTAGTACTAAAATATCTGAAAGAAGAGCCTCTACTCTCCAACCAAGATGAGAGAATGGCCTTTGAATCAATGAACTCTTAGAATCGTCAACTTTTCGTGGTTCTACCCTAGCCATTTGCCTTAGAATTATTTTGATGAAAGCGAGAAAGATAATTCCAACAAATAATCGGAAATGTTCTGCTACCGTTACAAACCAAATACCTTGATTACTATAATAGATAATATCTTTATTAAAAATTGAGATTGCTTTTTCTTCGGAGAAAAGTGGGAATTGGTGACCCATTTGGGTCGCGATTAAGAAAAGGAGAACTGCAAGAGGTAGATTACGGAAAATCTCCACATAAGCAGTTGCTAGAGTTGATGCCAACTTATTCGATGACAATCTTGTCACACCAACGATTATACCCAATATCGTACAAAGGAATATACTTAGAAGAGTTACTCTAGCTGAATTTAGTATTGCGGCCTTGTAAAAAAGCCATCTTGAATCAGCACCTGGAGTGACTTCAAAGGGCCAAGTATTGACTTTGAAGGTATTGCCCTGAGACATGAAATCATAAGCTAACTCCCATCTATTCCTCATCACTGTATCTGGATGATTTAAGAGATATAGTAGACGTAAGAGAAAGTAAAGTAGTATAGGTAAAGAAACCATAAATACAAGCGCTGCACTACGTTGTTCCTGCACAGATTGTTTAGATCTTTCTTGAGACAAATCCCAGGACCAATAACATACATTCAATAGAAGTATAAGTGATAAGAATGGAATGAGATTTTGGGATAAAATAGGCACCATAGAAATATTAAACAATAGAATAATGAAAATCAATATAGAAAATACTGAAGCGAATTCACCAGTATTAACTTTAGAAATCTTATTGATTGATAAATCTTTAATATTGTTCTGAATTAATAGGAAGGAAGTTAGAACAGCACCACCAATTATAAAAAAGGAAATTTGACTTGACGATAGTGAAAAGAATGGGGAAAATTCAGACAAAAGTGGAAATAAACGATAACTGAATAAGAACATCACCATAGCAAAAAGTGAAGAGTAATACCCACGCAATAAGAAACCTATGAAAAGGCCACAGAACAAACCTAGAGCTGACCCTTTCAATAATTCAGAAAATATAGAAAGAACAGATGAATCTAGGAAAAATTCCCATGACTTAAGGAAAGGAATAAGATTATACACACCAAATATAAAAATCCAGACATACATATTCTGTAGTAAATCTGTAAAAATTGGGGAAACGCCGTTATTAAATTTCCTTGGTTCGGAGAAAAGATTGTTGAACTCATTTTGAACTAAGAGATAAGATATAAGTAAGAAGCCACCAACAAATAAAATTAAGCTCTCCAATGAATAAAAGGCAATATTTTGCTGAACACCACCGATAGTTATGTCCCTAGACATATCAGTTACATAATCTGCAGAGTAAGTTAGAAACTTATTTGAATAAGAGTAAAATGCAAAAATTGCAATTAAATAAGGAATTGAAGAAAGTTTAAGATACTTCTCAGGGACAATAATAGATAACAAGGGAAACAGTTTTTTGATGTACACTAAATCTCACCGAATCTTAAAAAATAAAAAAAATAGACCTCTGGAGGAGTATACCCCTCCAGAGGCTTTTGTAATTCCGTCTGTGTTATTCAGTTACCTGATTAACGCATTGGAGG
>Ga0315320_10000181_pt1 | contig 49943 bp, 75 predicted proteins | sample M140m21515metaG_FD_203458 | JGI IMG/M metagenome (GOLD analysis project Ga0315320, IMG submission 203458) | Ammonia-oxidizing marine archaeal communities from Monterey Bay, California, United States - M1 40m 21515 | ecosystem: Environmental > Aquatic > Marine > Coastal | place: USA: California... | reverse complement strand
AATTGATTAAAACGTAGAAACATATTCGACTAGATTTCGTGTGAGAAATATTAATCCAGCACCGTTTAACATAATCAATGCTCTATCCTTCCACAATATACTGACCACTAACCATAGACTAATACCTACCAGTGATAATGCTAGGTCGTAGAATTGCATACCGTCTACACCTCGTATAGACATAGCACCCAATACAAATATAGATGCAACCCATTTAATATACCAATCTAGAGTATACTTAGGAGTAGCAGATTTAAATATTCTTTTGCTGTTTTTTAGTTCTTGTGGACTGACGTTCTTGTGGTTTATCTTTGTCATCTTTTTTTGACCCGAATATCTTTTCCCAATTGTCACTGTATGCTTTATCGTTTGCATTGCGTCTTTTACTGCCTTTACCGCCATGCCACTCACCTGTCACTGGTAGCACCTACCATACATCTATCCCATAGTTCTTCTATGGTATTGTCCTGTACTGGTTCAGCATTTATTACACCGTATGCGGTCAAGTCTATATCACCGTTGGTGTCAATGTAAAAGGTTCTATCTGCAAGTTCATCTGCGATTGCAAGATAATCAAACATGGCAGTCTCACCTAGATTAAAGAATATATCGTACTTACCGTGTTCTTTAACGATACCACGAAACACTTCTATCTGACCTATATCACCCTCATGAGGCGCATCCTCTATGATGTGGTCAAGTATAGCAACCTTATCCATAAGGTACTCTTGGAATGACTCCCCCATACCGCCTGCAGTATAGATAAGAATCTTGGGTGTTGTATTAGTAAAATGTAATGCCATAATGTATATTATACTCGCAAAGATGGGATATGTAAAGGTGGTTTATTATGGGAAACCACCAAAACCCTTTCACCCATTTTTATTGTTCTTTGGGTGAGTATCTCTGTAAATCTTTGACAGTGATTACCTCGTCTTGGAGTAGCATGGACAGTGCCTTTGAAGCACCTTCCTTGCGTCCCATATACCAAGATGACATAACACATGCCGTGATAAACAATATATGAATTATCATTAATTCAGTATCCATTAGAAGTTGTACTGCAAACCAAAGTTGATTGAGTCCATTGCTTCACCTTCAGTGACCTCTTCTGCCATCACTTGCATGTATAAGTCTACGTCATTGAATGACTTACTTATCACAAATGACCAAAAGTCGTTACTGGAGTCGTGGTATCCATAATGAATACTCGCATCAAACACAGGTACTATAGCAGAAACATCTAATGCAGCTTCTAGGTATGAGTTGTCTGTATCTGAATCGTTGTAATAGGTCACACTGTGTCCCTTATACGTCATTCCAGCAAACAGTTCTTCTACCATTGCATAGTCTCCCGCATCATATCTGTATTGGATAATACCAGCGTTTACTGATAGGTCATCAGTTACTGGTAATTCATATCCAGCCCATAGGTCGTACTCGTAGGATGCTTCGTCTCCAAAGTCTACTGCACCAGCCCATGCACCAGCAAAAAACCCACTGTGTTCCCCTTCAAGCATGACGTTCCATGCAGGGCCACCTGTTGGTATTTGGGATACTCCTCTAAAGAAGTAGTCGTTTGATACACCAACTGAACCGTTGATGCTTCCTTCTTGTGCAAATGCTGTGAATGGGGTTACCATCAACATTGCTAATAAAAATAATTTATTCATCTTTTTCTCCTTATTTTATTATTGTTATAATATACTTCTAGGTACTTTCCCACCATTCTTTTACCTTAACAAAGGCAAATGATATGATGAAATACCACATTATAATAGAGATACCCCATCCTATGAGAGATGCGGGTAAATATAATACTGTAGTCAAAAAGTCCATAATGTTAACACTCTATTAAAGCGTTTCTTCAACTCTTTTAGCATATTGTTGTAATAACCATGAATTGTACTGTTTCTTGTACTCATCAAGGTCAAGTCTGTTATCGCCTGTCACTGGGTCATTATTTTCGTCACAGTAGTCCAACCACATGCGGTTCACGAATTGTTTGAATGATGTTGTTGAACGGAATGAATTAGGCATGTGATATATTTATAACGGCATTCCGTCAACTATGGAGAAATCATGGAAAAAAACCATGGACACATGTTGATGTAATCCCTCTTCTAGAGAGAAAAATGGTTTGTGCATTTCTAAACTATAGTCTAGTGACGTTGTGAATCTATCTCTTGGATTAAAATCATCGGGGAATGCTTTCCTAGCAACCCTCTTCCATTGGTCTTCTTTACCGTGGTCGTTATCTATCTCCACAATACTACCTGCTTTAACTGGCCAAATGATACCCTTAAAGTGTTCCCTGTAGAACATACGTGAACTATCCCCAATATGTTCTAAGATATCACCAACATCTAACTCTGTGGTATCACCATGGTTAAATGCAACATATGATGTAACGAATGGTGAATCGGCATCATCATCCCACCAATTATTGGCGCAAGAAAGATATGAATAGTTGTTCTCTACGATAGCATCAGCAATGGGTTGGTTCTTCTCATTTGTTTTTCTGATTACTTCATTGACCTCTGGCCCATTCTTTTCATCTTCTTTATAAACAAACTCATTAATACTTCCCTTAGTAGGTATCGGTGCATCAAAGATTACTTTAGCATTGTCATGTATAACAACGTTATCTTGTATCAATACTATCTTCTCACCTTCCTCAATGTCATAACCGTGGTCATGTCCATGAAATTTAAGGCACTTCTTCCAGTCACCTGTGTCTAGTATGATGTTATCTTGGCCGTACCATTGTATCAATTTACGTAGAGACGCAACAAAACTCTTGTCCACCTTTACGTCTGTTTCAACTATCACTATCTTCATATAACTATTACTTCACCCTCAGTTTCTATCCATACTTTAGCACCACATGATAGTGGTTTGTCTGGCGAATAGATAACTTTACTATCACCCTTAATATGAACCTCATGTCCATACTTATTTTCTTTGTACGTTTTGCACGTTATTACAGGATTGCGTTCACCTGTCTTGGCGTTCTTCTTAATAACATGTTGGTTGACATGTATTTTAGTCTTCATGTTCTATCACTGGGAATATTTTAGAGATGACTCGGCCCACCTCTTTGGCGATTTCCATATGTTCTTTTTGCGTTCCATTTTCACTACGCAGTTCTATGTAGTGTATCCAAGAACGAAGTGTTCCATTGACATACATTGTGGACTCAGTAAGTCCTTCTGGCAATACCGCACGTGCTTGTTCCTTTGCAATACCATTGTCTAGTGCCCAATTGTATGCAAGTTGCGATTCTTTGATTACCCTGTTCTGCATTTCAACCCAACGGTCTTGTAGTCCACCCTCGTACTCATCATTCATATCTAACTCAACTGAGTTTTGACGGTTCTTAGTATCTTGCAATCTTGCTTCACGTGTCACAAATTCAGTTGCAACAGCATATCGTTGACTGAACTCTTGAAATGAGAATGACCTATGTCTTAGTATCTGTCTTGCAATATCACGTGTTGTTTTGATTTCAAGACATGCACTGACCATCTCAAATGGTGACCAATGTTTATGCTTAATCAAATACTTGATAAGACCGTCACTCTTCTCACTATACTGATTTTCGGGATTAGAGACTCTTGCACAAAAGGCTATCATCTCCTGTACGTTAGCACTATCAATAAGATAGTTACCATCTGACTGACTGTAATTAACCAGTTTAACTTCCATTTATTATCTCCAAGGTAACATTGTCATACCGAGTTGGTTCAAACCCAACTCTAATAATATGAATACTAATAGACATGGGCCTAATTGCCATGCCCACCATTTCCATCCTTCTAAACTGTCTACCCACTGTCTGAGTTTACTGTTTCTTGCTTTATCATAGGCACCACTATTTTCTCCTATCTTGTTAGCCCAATGGTTAGGGTCTATCCAATTTTTAAGTGTCTTTAAGAATCTTATTATCATTAGTCTGTAAGTCCTACTATGTTGTATAGATTTTTAGGGTCATCAAATTTACCTGTGCAATTACCACTGATAGATATTCTCATATCACCACTGTTATTTTTTGTAGTACCATGAGGCATCCACCATGGGAACACCACCAATTTACCTGCTACAGATTCTTCTTCCATCCAAATATGTCTAGTGTGAATTGTAGTGTCAAACGATAGATTACCGCAGTCGGGTGGTGTCTTAACATAATAGCACCATGATAAATGTGGGTCTAGTTCATGATATACAGAATGAGAATGTAATGAAGTTTGTTCATTAGCTCCGACTAGATGAACCCAACATGCATATGTCCTAAACCCCTCAACTATTTCCTCGTCTATAACTTTATGAATAAGGTCAACTAATTTCTTGCTCTCACCACTCATAGGTAGTCCATTGGCGTCATGACTGAACTCTTCGCCTGGTGCTGTATCCATACTATGCACCCCCGAAGGGTAATATGGTTCTTTCATCAATGCTCGATTATGAATCTGACGTTCTAGAGCATCATTGTCTATCTCGTCTAGCATAGTCACATATCGACTACACAGCATTATAGGATTAAACATCCCCTCTCTCATCTAATGAACTCCAATTCAGTCTTCCAGTTCTCTTTATTTGAATCATAACAAGGACTATTCATCTGGCATATAATGAGTCTACCCCCATCCATATCCAATCTAATACTATCAGTGGTAAATGTACCACCATTCACATCATGGACTACTGCCTCAATGTTTCCTGTTGTATCCTCTTTATGTAATTTTTCAAATAATTCTACCAGTTCTTCTTTTCTCATGTTGCTATAGGTTTGTTGAAGTATTCCTTCAAAGTGTAATAAAATGTGATTTCTTCACCTTTCTTGATGTCCGTCACGGTTACCAATGTTCTAATTGTTACTTCTCTAATAATCTTACCTTGATAAACAGTATCTGTTCTCTCTTTCGCTTCTGCGTTAGGGTTCTCTGCATGATTGATGAATCCACCTAATGGCGTTCTTATCCATTGATTAAGGAACCACAAATGTGTCATCCCTAAATCAGTACCCTTTGGTATATCTTCTGTAGCAAATAAACCTAGTCCCTGTATAGAGGACATAGCTATTGTAACAGATTTGGGTAACGGGCGATAGTGGGTTTCTTTAAACATTTCCTAAAGTTTTAGGTACGTATACAATTTCAATACCCCTTCTGACTAATTCGTTGCGTATCTTACGCTTAACCTTTGGTTTGACATTACGGTCATTCAACATTTTGAATGCTTCTGTCTTGGATATTTGTTTGACATAGAAATGGTCAATCTCTACTTTCTTGGTTGCTCTATCAACTCTCGTTGCACTGGGTTTATATTTTGTTGGCATTATCTTCTCTGCGGGTGAAAAAATGTTACTTGAGTATATCTCCAATTTTCACCCATATACTTGGAGTAATCCTCTATGTATCCACCATGCAATTGATTGCCTGGGAACATGACTAGTCTATTGAACTTATGTGGGATAATCTGTTTGATATCAAACAACTCTTCCACTGGGTACAATAAATTCTCTTGTTCGTCATTACTTATCCATGTCCCCTCGTAAACGGCAGTTCCACCGTTTTCTTGTTTGTCCATGTAAGTGATAACGTTAATCACAGATTCGGAATCCAAGGCATTGAGAGCACTATCGATATGTGGGTAATGCTGTATAGCAGGGTCATGGTTTTCTAATGATTGGAAACAATTGAATTCATAGGCATTATCGTAAGAGTACCCATAATTCCACCAACCTTGGTCTCTGCATATATTCTGCAACATGTTCATTTGATTTTGATAAAGTCGTGTAGGATAACCAATCTTGTGTATCAGTCTACAGTCTAGATAGTCCTTACCATTTCTTGATGTGGTTCTTTCTTCGTTATACTTCCATAAAGGATATTGCTGACTAGTCAACCAGTCATGTATATCATCAGCATTCTCGTATAGATTATCAATATAGACTACCCCATCCTTTACAACTGGGTCTAACTTCTTATTGAATCTAAAAAGTTCATCGTTTGAATAGTGTTTCATTAACATTCCCCTTGTGTTAAGAATGAATAGTCACACTCATCCAGCAATTTATCTGTTGTACTTGGGCCATACATTTCAGAATGTGCAAGATTGAAACTTATGGATATACGTTCTTCTTGGTTTTCTTGGGATGGTACATGATGGTACAGGTATGAAGGCCATAGAGCAATGTCACCATCTCTTGGTTGAAATTGAAACTCTTTCTGTATTGCAGGCACGCCGTAATGATTGTCTTGTCCGTTGTCACTTTGATGATGTCTATCCGTTGTCATGAATAACATGTTTGCATATTCATTAGGACTTTCAAATATGATAGGTGCACAGGGTTGTGATGTCTTCACGTAGAACGTACCACTGAGTATTGTGCCTTTATGATTGTGAACACTGTGTTCATGTTGGTCTGTATAACGGTTGACCCATAGACAGCAGTGTATGTTACTGCGTAGCATGTTATGTTCTCTAGGGTCTTTCAAGAACTCTTTGTGCATGATATCGACATAGGTATCTTTGAGATTAGTGGTTAGTTGTTTACACCACTCTGTTTGACCAATGTATTCATCGTGGATATCTCTATCGAAATAGGTGGTGTAGTTTCTTTTGTTATCACCCCCACTTTGCCTTTCTACAACAGAAACTGCTTTACGCACATCACGAACAATCTCGTCTAGATTGTAGTTGAACCTCATCTTCCAAAAAGGTGTCGCAAATAGTTCTGTGCGATACGCCTCTAGTGGTTGGAATTGATTAGTCTTTGTCTGTCGGTTTGGTCTCATCATTTTTCACTGTTACATCACGATAATAAATTATTACTTCACCCAGCTGTTTGATATACCTTTTCAATTCTTGCATATCTTCTGACATGATTTTGTAATCACCAATGGTAGTACCTACAAATAGTACCTCACCATTGTTCTGTTCTTTCATTTCATCTAAGAACTGGTCTAGGTAGGTATAACCATCTGGCCAATCGGGGTTTTCTGTGTCTGCTTTGTCGCAACTCTTAGGTCTCTTTAAGACCTCTTCACCCTTCTCATTATACTTAGGTGGTTCAAAAGAGATTGTTTTCCTACACGGATTTGTAATCTTTGCTTCCGATACTACCCACCATTCGGGTGCAGTTAAATCTACAGGTCTAGGCAATGTAGGTTGCATGATTTCAATCTCTATTGGTTTAGAGACTATCTCAATCTGTTTTTGTGGTAATAGTGAACAACCACTAATCACTGTCACTAGGAACAGTAAGCTTATAAAGTTCTTCTGTATCATTTTCCATGCCCTCCATCACTTTTTGACTTCCATTGTTAAACCTATTTGTAATCAAACCTGGCTTCTTCAATGCAAGCATATCTAAATTGTGTCTAGCAAAGATTGCTAAGTATTCTTGTTTCTCTGCCTCTATCTCCGCATTCTTGCGTGACATGTTTAGCAGTGCTTTACCCTGCTTCTCAAAGTTCTCCTTTAAGGCAGTCATGGCGGCTTTCTGTTCTTCTACTGCATACTCTAACTTCTGATTGTTTGCTAACAATGTTTGGTTTTGATTATACAGGTAATATCCACCAAGACCAAGAACTAAGATTATGCCTATTAATAACTGTTGCATTAGTCTTCTACCTCTATCTTGTAATTGAGTCCAGCAGCACCACGAATCTCTACTGGTCTCTTTTCAGAATCAATGAAAGATAGTAATTTCTCTTTCTTCGTGATTATCTTTCTTACACCTGTGTATACTCTATCGTCCTTATCACCCCATTCGGCGTTGTACGATACAGACACAGTGTAACGTGTCATGAATAATGATTTTACCCATGACCAAAACTTTTTTAATTGTCGTTTTAAAAAATCCATAGTAATAACAATGCTAAAAAGAATCCCTCTGCAAACATTAACCACATACATTGGTATTCGGTTATGTCAAAATGGTCAATGAACTTATAACACATGCGTTCATGCCAATCTAGGAATTTCTGTAAATATTGCATATTTTCTCCTATTTGTATTCTATCCATCCTGTAGCAATGTATTTATGCCCCGAAAGAGGTGGATTTCCTCTATGAAGGTGCGTAAATCCTGCTGGCCACATTAGGAAGTCACCCATCTTAGGTTTAAACCTCAGACATTGTTCTATAAACTCTGTCTCACCACCTTCTTCTACATCATTCAGAAATAGAGACCATGCAAGAACTCTATTCTTTGCTAGATTACCATAACTTTCACAATGCCATATATGATACCCTTCAGAAGGTTGTGTAAGTTGTACCTTACCCTCATACATGGTTAACATATTGGATGCAAGTTCATCAAAGTATTCAGTTGCATAGATGGGCAATAATCGGTTGATGGTGTAGTCAATGAAACCACCAAACTGTTGTGTAAATTTTGTGCTTTCAGGCACTTGATGATAAGACATTGATTCGTCTTTCTTCTTTTGGGCACCAGCACCCTCATCATAGTCTGAGCGAAGTTCTGTTACACCAAGTTTTTTGTGATATTCAAAGAATTCTATGAAGTCTTTGCAATGTTTATCGTGGAAGGCATTCTCATAGTGAGCAATGTGTTGACTAAACGTTACCCGTATGTCGTCAGTCTGTATTGTTTTCGGTTGTTTCATAATAATTATGTTTCCTATGGTCAGACTTTTCTTCCCAATGGGTTATCGCTTTTCTTATAGATTCTTCCGCAAGAACACTACAATGTAATTTAATTGGTGGTAGTTCAAGAGCGTCTGCAATATCTTTATCTTTGATTTCTTTTGCTTGTTCTATTGTCTTACCCTTTAACATCTCAACAAACATGGTGGATGATGCTATTGCACTACCGCAACCATATGTTTTGAACTTGACATCTGTTATGTAATCACCATCCATAAGAAGGTCTAGTTTCATAACATCACCGCAGGCGGGTGCTCCTGCCATTCCTGTTGCAACATTAGGGTCATTAGGGTCAAACCTACCGACTGAATGTTTCTGAGGATTCTCTAGTACGTCATTGAATCTATCAATTACTTTTTGTGAATATGCCATAGCCTTATTTAGTGGATACAAAAACGGGGGAGTTTCTTTAAAGACTAAACCCCCACCCCGAAAAATTGTCTCGCAATTTCAGTTATTGTATTTTTTCCTACGGACGTATAACTGGGCGCAAATGCTCAAGACCCGTCCTTTCTCTTCCCTTGCGACAGGTCAGAGCTCCCCTCTCATCCATGCACGATGAATAGTTACTTATGTTTCACTACAGGGACTTCTTTTTTTAACTCGACAACGTCAGCACCACTTCTGAGTGCTTTCAACTGGTTGATTGTATTCTCCGCACTAGTGTGAAGGATACCAATACCACCGTTAGCTTCCCAAGCATCGATGTTAACTTGTCTATCGTCTATCAAAACACTACCTTTCTCAGCGAAAGCACCTTTCTGTGTTCCACTGTAAGTACAAGTAGTCACGATGAATGGGTCAACATACTGTTTAATCCACTCACACTTGTCATAGACAACTGTTTGTCTGTTTACTTTACCAGCAGCAGTCAAGATTTCCCAAGGAAGTTGAGTATGTTTTACATAACCAATCAACTCATGGTAGTCAACCATTGGTGGTAAATTTCTGAACAATCTCTTGTCCGTCAGTTCTTGTTTTCTCTCATCGTATTCACTGTGACCAGCATCATCCGCTGTCAAAGGTTTCCCAATCATCTCAGAAACACCCTTAATGAAGTCAACCAAGACTCCGTCCATATCAATGAATATTCTCTTTACTCTCTTATTTTCCATACGTATAGTATAACCTTTTTGTAGGGTCACTGTCAAGTGTTATTCCCAAAATATCTTATATAATTTAACCTCTTTTCGGTATGCTTCATGTTCCCAAGGTTGTTTAGAATAGGGGGTATGAGCATGGTAAATGGTCTTAAATCGAGTCATTTTAGGGGACAATTCTCCCTTAATGAACTGTTTGGCATGTACCAATTCGTGTGCCAGAGTCTGCATCATCTCTTCTAAGGGTATCTTGTCACCCATTAGAGTCCTAGACAACTCTATTTCAACACTGTTACGTGCACCGTAACACAGTCCTAGAGCACCACCCTCACATTCACGGACAGTAGTCACTGTAACATCAACATCACGGCGTAGTTCAGGCATTAAAAAGGTCAATATTGACCGTATGTAGGTGGTAACCCTACGTTTCTGTGCGATTTGACCTTCTAATTGGATGTTTATCATAACAATATTCCTTACCGTAGGTTGATGTCAAGGTCGGGGTTATGCCAGAACTCTGAAACATCTGCATAAAGAACGACACACTGGTCGTGTTGATAATATTTACGCAGATTTAAAACAAAGTTAGATAGGGTAGAACACCACTCTTGGGTGATATCATTCCCATAGTTCCATCGCATGTAAGCTGATTTGATGTAAGACATTGGTAACGGGGTTGGTAACAAAGGGGTCAACTTTTTCATCACTTTCTCTCTCTCTCATCACATTAGGGTACTATTATCTCAGAAAAGTGGGGTCACTGTCAAGCGTTTTTTTGCTAATTTTTCACCTAAATTCTCTGCTTCGTACTCATTTATGTCTTTGTTTTCAATGACTTGCATGACATGAACCATTTCATGGGCTAAAGTTATCTCCCTTTCTTCGTCTAATTTGATGAAAAGGGTGATATCTAGGTTGTTTTGGGGGTTTATAGGGAATTCACAGTACCCTTGTTTAGGGTGGGGATGGGGTAGTTTGAGTATAGATATGTGCACGTTGTCAACGTGGTCGATACCTAGTTGTTTAGCGTAAAATATAGCACTATCTACTAGGGAATTGTATCTGCTGTTTATCCTCATAAAAACTCTTCACCTTGTCCAGTGAATAATATACTTTATTGTATATCTTCACACTGACACCATCGTCAACTACCCATCTAGGGATACCATCCAAAGAATGGTCTCTACAGATAACAATATCCCCTACTGTGGTAACTACAACTCTCACCAGTGATGTATGTTACCAGCAATGATGAAGAAACAGGTTATGAAGTTCACCCCCACAACCACGGTTCTAATAATAGCAACCTTATCTGCTTCTGCATCAGTGGCACCCTCTTTTTCGCCTAGAGATTTAGCCCACAGTCTCCAGTAATACCTAAGACTCTTCTTTAATGAAGATGCCATCACGCATTACTCCCTTGCGGTCTTTGATATCATGATATGCGACTTCCAAGCAATGTTCCATAGAAAGACCATTACGTACCATAATGTTTATCAGAACAACCATAATATCTCCTATGTCATCTGCTACATCTTTCTCTTTACAGACGTTGTCCGATAGTTCACCTACCTCTTGGATAAGTTTACATACTTGGTCTTTATCTGTTGCACCTTCAATAAGGTTTCTATCATGATGCCATTGTTTAATGTTATCCACTAATTGTTGCATTACCAACCTCTCTCTATGTTGTATGCTTGCACTTCTCCCCACACTTTAAAGAAATCCATGGGGTCTTTTGACATGGGTGGTTCAAAGGCTTGAACCCATTGGAATATCCAGTCATCATTTTTAACTAGGTTCATCATCTTACTGACCATTACAACAGGGTCTAACATAGGTACATGGTCGTACTTATGTTCAGTTGGGTCAGCATCTGTTTCAGCAGTCCTCGTTGGCCCAAATACAAAGTGAGTCCAAAATAGATTCTCACCATAATACTTACCAACATTATTCTCTGAACCTTGTTGTGTGATATCATCAACATCCACTGTTGCCATCTCATCAATCGTACCATCAAGTTTTCTCATCTCGCCTGGCTTTCCATGATAACAAGCATGTGACCTGTGCTGATATGCTTCTCTCCATAATTTTCCGTGGTCAAGTGCATACTTTTTAGTACGTTCAGGCCAAAACTTATATGTTGAATACTTCTGATTATCACCTGTAAGTTCTGTGAACCCTGTAGGTGTACCAGTAGTCAACATGAGAGTGAAGAAACGTCTCTTGATGGCTTCACGTGCAATCTGTAGATTAGCACCTTGAGCCCATGCATTGTTAAAAAACAAGTCGGGTTCAAATTCATCGTAGGCTTCAAAGAACTCATCTTGTCTTTCGTTGATATCAAATCCTGTCTTTTCACTGACAAGTAGATACTCCGCATCAGGCCAATTTTCTAAACACTGTCTGTGTATCTCAGACCCTATTGAAACATTCTTGTCTGTATGACCGTCATGTCCTGTTATGAGTATTTTACTCGGTTTCATCGTCTAGTTCCTCACGTTGATGCTCGTCTATCTCCGCACCACAAAACGGGCAATGTTGAATTGGATAATGGTGCTCATCCATTTCAGAGTAAACTTCACATTCACTCTGGCAATCTGTACAATAAAGTTTAATCAAACTCACTTTGGTACGCTCCTTGTGCTTTTATTAAATAATTTGGTTTGTCTATTAAGTGTGGCATTTCTAAATGCTTACATAGGTTTTCGTATGACTTTCTTTTACCATCTATCGTAACAAATGGCAAAGATGATTCTTGCGGTATGTCTTTGTATGTGAAATCTAATCCACAAACGTACACTCTCACTTCATTTTCTACTCTGTCGATGGTATTAAGCATGTGTTTGTATCTTTCGCAATACACATCCTGTTCCCACTCAGCAGGTAGATATAACTTATAACTTCCCACCTTTGTGCATCTCATCTAATTCTGTGTAACCACCTACATTTTCACCATTGATGCGTATCTGTGGAAAAGTACGAGCGCCAGGGAATTCTTCTAGTATCTCCTCTCTTCCAAAATCTACACCTAATTGTTTATATGTGTATTCATAACCATTCTGTTCGCACAATGCTTTTGCTCTGTCACAAAAAGGGCACTGTGTCTTTCCATAAATTTCTATCATGCTAAATTCCTATACTTCAAACAATGACCATGGTATGTTTTCCATTCGTCATCACATTCCTCTTCAATTACGTCTTCATACTTATACTTAGGCAGTCCCTCAGATGGGATATTACTGCAGGCGGGTATCAAGAGTACAATCAATGTAAATACACTGAGTGCCCATATACTAATCAGTATCTTCATAATTTAAAGTCATCAAACGTATCGTCTTGTACGTCTTGTTTAATACCACCAATGACATAAGATTCAATCTCTGTCTCTTGTGGTGCGTTCTGTAGTCCTCTACTGTTAAACCAGTGTTTTGTCCATGGTAATGGATTGTTAGCACTTGATACATCATAGATTGCTTTGAGACCAATCGCACGTAGTCTCTTGTTTGCAATGTACTCTACGTATTGACTGAGTAGTGGTACAGATAATCCAATCATAGAACCTTCTCTGAATAGGAACTCTGCCCATTCCTTCTCTTGGTCTACTGCATCACGGTACATTTGATATACCTCATCTTCACAGTCTTTCATGACCTTGTTCATGACCTTATCTTTTTCATGTGACTGGTAACACTTTAGAATGTGTTGTGATACGGCAAGATGTTGTGCTTCGTCTCTGGCGATTAGCGAAAGTATCTTCGCACTACCTTCCATAACTTTCAGTTCACCAAATGCAAATGAACACGCAAACGATACAAAGAATCTAATTCCTTCTAGGATGTTTACTGATATCAGTGCAAGATACAATGCTTTCTTAAGTTCATATTCATCTACTTTATGACCTAGTGACTTCTTGCGTCCTAGTTCAATGAATCTGTCGTACTTTTCTGTTACCATGTCAGCACGTTTTACAATAGCAGGTTCATCTATAATTGTATCAAATATATCACTAGGGTCACTATACACATTCTTTATGATATGAGTGTAGGAACGTGAATGTATAGTCTCAAAGAAGTCCCATGTAATAATACAAGACTCCAGTTCAGGCAGAGTCACAAATGGTAAGAACGCTAAAGCGGGTGCTCTACCTTGAACTGAGTCTAGTAAAGTTTGATATCTTAGATTAGATGTAAAGATATGTTTCTGTGACTTGTTTAACGAAGCATAGTCATTCCTATCTTTTTGTAAGGATACCTCTTCGGGCCTCCAAAAGAAACCTAATTGTTTCTGTGTTAACTTATCGAATATAGGATATTTAAAGTCATCAAATCTTTGGGTGTTTAGTGGTTCGCCAAAGAACATCGATTCTTTGGTATAGTCTACTTTTTTTCTATTAAATACTGTCATTCTTCTATCTTCTCAAATTCTAATTGGTCGTAATTATTTACGAACCTATGTTTTTGTCCATGAAGTGATTCATACACCTTTGACCATCTTTTGAAATCATGGTACTCGTTATAGTCCTCATCGCTTTGTACATATCGATTGGGTCTACCATCATTTTCCAAAACAATACGTTTATCTCCATAAGAATCGCCATATTGAACACGAAACATTCCATTTGTTTCTTGATTGTTAACTTGACATAGATTACTAACAAAGTCGGTTACAAAATGTAAGAACATATGGTAACTGTAATTTCCTATAAAGGTATCTCTCCAGTGTACCACATTTGGCCCTTGATACAAGAGCAAATCTCCAACTTCTAATTTAACTGGAATAGACTTTCTATGACGGATTGGTATACCTTGAGTCGCATCAAAATCTATAACTTCGTCTACCCAATTGCGGGTATTATCAACCCATATTACCCATGGTTCATTATCATCTGATTGGTAATCCAAACAAATAGTAGCACTTACTTCACATGATGGTCTATCAGCATGAGCTCTGAGGTATGAACCCCTAGTATATTTCCTACTGTAGGAGTATGTTTCAATTAGTTGCATATCGAATTCTTTTCGGAGCTTCTTATGTATATACCTGTGCATTGCAACACCCATAGGCATAGTGTGACCAGCGGTTGTTGTATGTTTTGATGACTCAGGCCCATTTGGAATAACTTCGACTTCTGATTCCAAAAGTTTGTCTGCTAATGGGTGGTGCTCGATAGTCTTCCACACATCCATAGTATACTCAATAACTTCTTTAGGTATGAAGTTACGATATATCGTATAACCTTCCGTTACAAACTGGTGAGTGTGGTCATTGAACACACCCTTCACAGTTTTCCCATAATTTGGGCCGTCTTTCATCTGAACATTATATGGCACAGGCTTCACAGTCCTCATCATCAAATGGGTCAGCAGGTAATAGTGGTTGTTCATCCTTCACCACATCCTCTTCCTTACCATCCATTGTATTATGATAGTATGATGTCTTCCATCCATACTTGTAAGTGTTTAGTAAATCTCTTGCCATTACAGACACAGGGACTTCACCATTATCATAGTTTTCGGGGTTATAAGACCAGTTACCACTTATACCTTGGTCAAAAAACTTCTGCATGACTGCTACAATCTTAATGTATCCTAGATTATCTTCCATATCCCATAGCAATGTATAGAAATTCTTCAATTGTGCATACTGTGGTACAATCTGTTTCAGTGTACCTTTCTTACTTTTCTTAACTGACAAGTGGTCTCTTGGTGGTTCAATACCATTCGTTGCATTAGACACAACACTAGATGATTCACTTGGCATTTGTGCACTCAATGTAGAGTGTCTCATACCATGTTCTAGGACTTCGCCACGTAGAGCCTCCCAGTCTTTCTTAAGAGAAACACTGACTAGGTCATCAACATCCTTCTTATACGTGTCGATTGGCAGTATTCCCTTTGAATACTTGGTCTTATGGAACCAATCACACTTACCCTTTTCTTTTGCAACTTGAACGGATGCTTTGATAAGTGAGTATTGGAATTCTTCAGTAAGTTCATGCACCATTTGTAATGATTCGTCACTACCATAATTCGCTTTATTCTTTGCAAGATAGTGTGCAAGTCCAATATATCCAATACCTAAACTTCTTCTAGAAATAGTTGACAACTCAGCGGCCTTTACAGGATACTGTTGGTAATCAATCAGTTCATCAAGTGCTCTAACTGCTAAATCAGCAAGGTGTCCCACTTCTTCAAGTTTCACAATACCAACATTGATTGCACTTAAAATACATAATGCAATCTCACCACGTGTATCATCAATAGATTCGATTGGTTGTGTAGGTAAAGTAATTTCTTGACAAAGATTGCTCATGCTCACTTTGTCAAGGAAACTACTATGCGTGTTGCAGTGGTCTATATTCATGATATAGATTCTGCCAGTCTCTGCTCTTTCTTTTAGTAAATCTGTTATCAATTCACGGGCATTTACCTTAGTTTTTGGAATACTGGTTGCACGTTCATACTTCTCGTACATTTCGTCAAATTCGGGTGTTCCAAATGCCTCATATAGACCATCTACAACATGCGGTGAGAACAATGTAATGTCCTCGTTTTTGAGAAATCTCTGATAAAAGAGTTCACTCATTTGAATAGAGTAGTCCAGTTTTCTTACTCTATTATCTTCCGTACCCTTATTGTTCTTGAGTACGATGATATCGTTAATTTCTTGGTGCCAAATAGGAAAATGAACTGTTGCACTCCCACCTCTTACACCGTTTTGTGTACAACATCTTACTGTAGATTCAAACTTCTTGAGGAATGGTATAACTCCTGTGTGTTGTACTTCACCACCACGAATCTTTGCACCTAGTCCTCTGATACGTCCAGCATTGATACCAATACCTGCTCTCTGAGCAACGTACTTACCAATTGCATGGTCACTTGAGAAGATTGAATCTAATGAATCATTACTGTCAACTAGAACACAACTTGCAAACTGTTTCAGTGGTGTTCTTACACCCGCCATGATGGGTGTGGGGATACTAATCTTAAATGTAGAGATAGCATCGTAATAACTTTTAACATACCATAGTCTATTCTTTTCACCATGACCATTATAATTTTGGAACAATGTCATAGCAATCATCATGTACATGAACTGTGGTGTCTCAAACACTTCATTTGTACTTCTGTCCTGTACAAGATACTTGTCTACAATTTGTTGCAGACCAGCATAAGTGAAATCAAAATCTCTATTATGCCTAATGTAACCATTACAAATATCAAACTCTTCCTCTGTGTAATAATCATGTATCTCCTTAGTGTACACACCATTGTCGATATTCTTATTAACCATATCATAGAGTCTAGGATAGATGTCTTTACCATCTTCCCACTTCGTACCGAATACTTGTTTCTGAAGTGCGAATAACAATAGTCTAGCTGCTACAAATTGATAGTTTGGATTTTCCAATGAAATCAAATCGGAGGCAGAACGAACTAAAATACTTTGAATATCTTTAGTGGTAATACCATCAAAAAATTGAAGACCACTATTCATTTCAACTAATGATTCTGAGATGCCTGTGATGTTCTTACAAGCGGCGGATACCATGACATGGATTTTATCTAGATTAATGTCTACCAACTCACCGTTGGATTTTACTACTTTAATGTCCCCGTTTTCGTGTTTCATATTTTTTTATACTCCTGTAACTTAAGTTTTGCAGAAAGGCCGTTGTAAGTGCAAGAGTTGATTATCTCCACGATTTCGTCTTTGGTCATTCCATGCATTATCATATCATTTATGTCTTTTAATCCATCGACTCTTTTATCAGTCCACAGACATACGTTGAAGCCATCTTCGATGACCTCTTCAATTTTCTTTAGAATAACTGCATTGCGTGGTTCGTTATCATATATTATTATTGCATTCTCTTTAAGATTAGATATCTTTTTAAAATCACTACCACCAACTGCTATAGAGTTTGGTAGGAATAGACTATCTATTGGCCCTTCTGTGACATAGATAGTTTTTGACTTGTCCACATTATTATTGTTGTAGATGAGTGGAACGTCATCTACGAATCTCATAGTTAAGTATCTCAGAGGTGAATCATTTATTGCTCTACCACTTATACCAATCAATTCTCCATTCTCTGCGTAGAATGGAAATACTATACGAGAATCATTACCTAAGACCCTCTCTCTATACTTAGTATGTAAAAAAGAGAGAGATTGTGCCTGTTGTACGAACAACAGTTTCTTAATTATTTCATCGTCTATCTTTCGGTCTTGGAGATACTCTCTTGCCTCTCCTTTTTCCCATGCCGAAACACAGACAGCAGGTAAATTATTCTCGACAGTCGTATTTAGAGGTTTTGATTTTGGAACAAATTTAAAGTCATTTGCACTAGGCATCTTTCTTTTCTTGACTTTAATTTTTGTACCACCCTTCTCTTGAAGATACTCCTTCAAGTATTCTCTATGGATATCGGGGAAGTTATCCTTAAGGAAGTGAACAGACGATGTAGATTTACCACAATTGTGGCACTTGTATACAAAGTTTTGTTCCACCACAAAATGATACCCACGTGCTTTGTGAGGATTCGTTTGAGAATCACCACAGTAGGGACATCTGTGATTAAGAGTTTTTTCGTTCTTCCACTTGCAAACATCCAAACGGGATGCTACCATACTTAAGTATTTGCGTTCTAACCATATCATACTAGCTATTATACTAGAATGATATGATTATCACAAGGGGGTTTCGTAAGGAATCTTACTATTCGTCTTCAGCTGGTTTTACGGCTATGCCTGGAGCTTCACCTGTCTTTAACCAATGGTCAAGTCTTTCGTTATACTCTTCCATAGCAACGTCATATGACGCCTTAGCTAAATCGTATCCAGTAGTACCTTCCGCTGGCATGTTGCCATCTTCATCAGCCATTGATGGTTTCAGAAGATGGAAATCTTCCGCTTTTCTTTCGTCTGCCATTTTTATCTCCTAAAATATATGTCAGTTAGTTATTTATGTTATTTATATCTTTTTTCTTCGGAACTCGTACTACTATTCTAGGTGGTTCGGGTTTCCTGTAAGAAGATATAAGACCTGTAGCGGTCACCAATAACAACAATGCTAGAGGGTCAAACACAAATATCAATGCTATTATAACATATCTCACTGCGTTGTCGAGATAGTTTTTTGCATTATCTTGTCCGTATATCATTTCTGCAACGTACATGATTGGGCCAACCTTCCCTTCTTGTTGTAACTGGAGTCTCTCAAATGGTAACTTCTCAGTATTGAGTGTTACTATCTCATCTACAATTTGGTCAATAGAAACAGCGATTTCTTGTCGTTCATCTTTCTGTCTTCTATCTATATAGTTCCTGTCTTTTGGTTGTGCAGTGTCTATGATATTATCTAGACTTGAAACTCTGCTCTCTAATCTTTGTAATTGATTCTCTTTTGACTCTATTCTTTTGTCTATGATAGACATCTCTAGAGAATATGAATCACCTTCTAGTGCGGTTTCAATGTTTGCTTTTGATAGAAATCCGAATATGCCTAACGATGTAATCAACATGAGTATAACTACTGCGGAAGCAAGATAATACTTCATGTAGTTAAGTTTGTCCCAAAACATATGAACGTAAGCTGCAGTAACTATTTTACCAAATTCCAGTGCACTCATCATAACTATTGTGGACATGTATGCACCCGCAAATATAATCCCCATCCCTATAACAGAGAAATAGGCAGCGATGCCCGCTATCATTAGACTTGTTGCTAATGCCAAATAGTTCAGAAATTGCATAATTTATTTTGGTTTTCTAGTCCAAAGTTCGTAGAATCTTTTGTCTCGTTTTCGTTTCATTGTAGTAGGCATTGATATAGCACTACCTGTTGCGTTCACTGGCGCATCTTCATTTAGTTTTTCCATCCGCATATATCCCATCAAGTCATCAGCAAGTTGTAGACCAGCGGTATAATCTGAAGGATAATGTAATCCTGCTTCAACTCTACCCCATCCACATGTATGAGCGGCTTCATGTAATTCTTTTCGGTGGTCGGGATATAAACTTGCGTAGTAATTAGCAACCACTCTAGATTGTACTGCATGTCCACTTGGATAAGCAGGAGTCTTTGCAGTCGGTGTAACGAATGGTTTAAAGTCCATCTTTAATGCATCTGCCAATTGATATGGTCTTGGACGATTAAAAAAGTTTTTAAAGTGTCTTACAACAGGACTGCATTGTCTTTCAATATACTCTATAGTTGCGTCTTCAAAGTCTAAATTGTTCTCTTCTAAGTATGCTTTGATATAGTACGAACCATCTTCATCGCAATCAACGTACTGTCTTTTGATTTCAGGTGTTGTATTTTTAAGTAATTGCTGAATTTTTTTGATGTCATCTAGGGTAGCAGTTGAGTTATTTGCTGGTGGTACGGCAACTGATATTTTTTGCCAACCAGTAGACCATAAGTCTATGTCTTTATACTTAGGTTTCTTCAACTCCGCTTGGTGTCCATACACCATGTCGTTGACTTTTGTTACTTCCTCAATAAACATCATCAGCGGTTACCAATACTCTGTGTTCTTCTAGAAATCCTATGTAAACAGGAATACCATACACTATACTATGTTCTGCTACAATCTGTATAGGTGTTTTTGGTCGATATCTGCAATCATTTTGATAGATGGCAAGTCTAAGATTGTATGTAACTCCCACACGTAATTCTGCTAGATTAATAGTTTCTTGAATAGATTCAGATGTGACCAATTCATTTTCTTTTAAATGTCTGTAGAACTTTTCACACAACTCATCTGCTTGGTCTTCAGTCAGTCTAGTTTCTTCTTTAAGTAGTGCAAGTGCAATTGCATATGAAGCGAACTGCGATTTACCAAAAGGAACTCGTTCAATCAACTTCTTTAGATTGAATACGAGTCTATGTAAAGGTGTGTATGATGCTTTTTCGGAAGCAGTGACTGGTTTGTTTTCTAGTTTGACAGCAGGATTTTTAGGGTCGGGCTTATGTGTAATCCGTTTACCCTTCTTGTCTATGTATCCAAATTTAAAGGCTTGCGTCTTCTCAAAAGGTGTTGTTAACATCTTGAGGATACGGAATACTATTAGTGTGTCTATAATTCTAGCGGCCATATATCTATTTATACCTGTCGGAGAGTCATTGCGAGTTTCTCATCGATAGGAACTTCAACTTCAAACCCCTCTTCTACGTATCCTAGATATAACAGCATCGTTTTAATCGATGACCAGTATTCTACATCCTTGATTTTAAATTTTAACATCCTCATTGATGCATCGTATCCAAAGACATTAAAGATGCAAATAAGGTGATTTAGCATAAGACGTTCTCTCAGTTCATCATGTTGATAGTATCTGAAAAGAAGTCGTTTAAGGTATCTAAACCTACGTAAGTCTTCATAGAAGTCATCCATGTCTTCACACTGTGGGTCATCATAGTGTTTTATGGCGTAGGCGGCAAAGTTCTTTGCTGTTAGTTTGTCAAATAGACTCATAATGTATTAAATTGTTTTGGTTGCACTAATATTTAGTGCAAGTGAAGAGCGTTATGCTAAAGAACCGTATACTTTAAATGAACCAGTATCTAATTTTTCAGTTCTAATCTTCATAGTAAAGTTAGTCTTCTCTTCTTCAATTTCATCATGTGGGGTATCAACTGTTTTACCAATGATATCACCGTAACGTGAAAATGAGATTTCAAACTCACCACTCTCACTCATGTCTATATCATTGATATTACCATCATGTGATAAACCAAGTAGAGATAGTTTTGCTTCCATTTGTGCAACGGCAGCTCTAGGGTTGATAAACTCCATAGATGCGGTATGACCTAGGATAGCATTAAGTCTTGCCTTAACGTCTGCGTCATCGATGTTATGTTCACCCGCCATGCCTTCGTAGCCTGGGTTAACGTCTTCTGTGAGATATGCTTTAAATGTTTTCATAGTTTTATTTATCCTTTTTACGTGTTCTACAGACCAAAAGTTCTAACTTCAGAGTCAGTATGGTTAACAATATCGTCTTCTTGGTTTAAGAATATGTTCTGTGCGCCACTAGTAGGTGACTCACCTTCAGAAAGTCCGTATGTATCCCACCATTGACTCGGCCAATTGAACAATTCAGAGTTTTCACTTCTCTTGACACCCCCAATAGTGTGTTTTGCATCCCACTCTTGGGCAGCAAATTCAAGTGCTTTAGACCCCATCCCTTCAAAAATCATACTGTTAACATCGTGTTCCTGTAACCATTTGATGGCAGGATACCATGAAAGACCACCTTCAGTTTCGTTGTCGGCATCTTCTATTGCGTCTTTTTCAATACCGCTAACAGTTTCTTTATAATTCTGTAAAAGTCTATAGTTTTTTGACTTCAATACTTCAGTAAAGTAATCACATACAGGTATTTCACCGTACAATACAATATCAGCTATTGCTAGTTTATCAGAACAGTGGCCATCTAAACCTCTTGACTCCCATTCTGTTTGGAAATTTCTCATCCAAGAATAGTGTGGTTGACCATCTTTAGTACCTTCATCAGCAGCTGCAAAGAAATTTGGTATGAATGTATCACGTTGAACATCTACACCATTTTTGGTCACTGTTATTGGGGAACTCTTGTAAGGTTGTTTACAAGGATATATCAACATAGCACCAAATATTGGAGCATCTGTAGTAGTACCTGTTGACCTAATTTCCTTTAATACCGTCTCATTGGGGACGTATCGCATTACAAACCATGCGTGGACTGGAAAATTTGACTTAATGTAATCAATATCATCAAGAAACAAATCTTTAAACTCTTCGTCTGTTTGAGTTGTATAACCAGTTGTGTGTAAACGTCTAACGTAAGATGCTTCAATCAACCTAAGAAGGTCTTCACTAGGTAAGTCTTGTTCTATTGCGGTATGAAAAATCTTTGGCATAACAAATTACCCCTTAAGCATATGGTGGGTAAATACCACCGACTTTAGTTGTGGTAAACGGCCAAGCGCATGGTTTAATCTCATCGGGAAATCTATTTGCATAAGCTGGCCCGAACTGCGAACATCCTAACTGATAAGCGGGTGTAGTGTTGTCTTCTACATAATTGAATACAGGAGTCGCATTCATCACTGTTCCAGCACTTGGATGACCAGCAGGGAAACCACCATTGTTTTCCCAATTTATCATCAGGTCTCGTATTGCATTAAAATATTGTTTTTGTTTTAATCCTGTAGCACAATGTAACACATTTTTGTATCCATCGGCTTTAATGGCAGTATGAATAGCGATTAAAAATGCATCGGATATGTGCAGTGATGATGCCCAAATAGAAGATGATGTTCCATCAAGCATAGGGTTATACATAACTGTATCCATAGCGACACATTCATCTCTCCAATCACCACTACCAACCTCTTGAGCCCATAGGGTGTTTAAATCGGGTATTGAATCAGCTGTCATGACGTATGTATCATTTTCACCCTTAATAGAGTGCATCAACTGAAAACCGATAATAGTAGAACCATCAAAAGTTCTCACGATATATGCATCACAACCAAAAGTTTGCTGAATAACCCCACTTAAGAAGTCAGAAATATATGTTTTGACTTTGAGTTTTGCTTCACTAATATCGTCAGTGTAATGCGGGTTATACTCATCAATATCCCCTTCGTTATTAAAGGGGCTATGTGCTTGGTGGGTAAAAAGTCGTTTTTGATTATCTTCTGACCACAGAATATCAAGTTCTGCATCCGTTAGCATGACCTTGTCTACCGTTGTTGTAATGGTAGACAGGTCGCAATTCCCAAACGTATTGCTCATAATTTAAATTCCTAAACTGTTATGCAACTACTGTAATTGTACCAGCAGCAGTTCCAATTCCAGCAACATTAGTAATAGTTGATGCAGTGTTAGTACCTGTATCTTTAATTGTTCCACCGTTCAATGCAACTGCGTTTGCACCAATTGAAAGTACATCATCAGCATCAGTAGCGGCATTGGCAGCTGCAATTGCTAATGTAAATGTAAGTTCGTTAGTACCTGTTCCACTTGCATATGACAATGTGTGGTTAGAATTAACACTGTTAACTACAGTTAATTGTGGTGTTCCAGTTACGTCAACTGCTTCGTTGAATACTACCTTAACAGATAGTGTTCCACCGTCTGACTTATCAAATGCAGTGATGTTCCAGTCGATATCAGTGATATCAGCGGCACCAAGTGCAGTTGTGAGTGCGGAACTAGACCATGCAACCAATGTCTCAGTCAATGTTCTTGAACCCACTACTTTTTTAAGTTCCCATCCGTGTGGTTTAGCAGATGTATTTGTTTTGTCGGAGTCAGATAACCAGTTAGGTTTACTCTCTGTTCCGCTTGTATGTCCCCATAATGGCATATCTATTTCCTCTCTTTTATTTTGTTGCTACCTTTAAGATAGCGTTAAATGCTTTTTTAAACCCTTTCGAGTCCTTTTGCATCATGTTTAAGTATTTAGACCGTATTGGCGCTTTGATACTCATCAAAGTTTTGTAAACCTTTGAAGCATCTCCTGCCTTTACTTTAGTCTTATTCATATCATCAGTACGGACATCAGTATCTTTACCTGTGTCATCTATAGATGCAAGTTGAACAAGAACATTTGCGTCTGCGTGTTTCTGTGTTCCCTGTGCACCATAGTCTAAAGCATTGACTGCCCTCATGATAACTTCGTCTTCGTCTGCTTCCCTATACTTACCACCAGCCATCTTGCTGATTTTGTCTAGTCGAGCACGTAAATCTTTTTCGTCTTTTGCAGCTGATACTGCACGTGCAATTTTCTTATTACCCGCATCGGACATCATTCCGAAATCGGCAACTTTCTCCATTACTTGAGCAGTCTTTTTAGCCGAGTCTTTGATGTATCCAAGTTTTTTAATTCTTTCTTTGAAAGATTTGTACCTTGCATCTAAACCTAAATTCTTATCGGTCATTAGGACTCCCTAATAGCAGATGCATATCTGTCCATGTTTGAAGTTTCTTCTTTGTACATGTTCAGTTCGTATCTTTTGTTGTCAAGGTTTGCAACTTGTACTTGGATGCCTTTCTTACCATCCTTTCCCTTCAGTCGATATGAATTTGTTTTACCACTTGATGGTCTCTTAGGCCCCATTGCGACTTTATCATCAATCTCTTTTGGGTCTATCTCAATACCAAACTTTTTCTTAGAGTATGCATATGCATGTTGCATTGCACCACTAAATGTTTTGTGATATAGGTCATATCCTGTTGAAGATTTAGCTTCAAAGATTGATTCTGTAATACCAAGTTTTTTCATCTCAGCTTCGATTTCTTTATTGATTGCTTTTAGAGCATTCAATGAAGGATTTTTAACCTTTGACTTATTTTGTGCTTTGTCGATTGCTTCCATCTCTTTTGCTTTCTTCATTAATAAGTTTGAGTATTTTAGGTACTTGCCTTCGGTAACTTCTTCTTTCATACCCATAACCTTATGGGCAAGTTTAACAAGAACGGTAATGTTTGCACTTTCCATTTTCTTCTTGTTACCATCGTTTACTTTGTCGTAAACCTTTGAAATCATAGATGCAGTGAACATGTCCAACATGACTCCACCTACTTTAGATGCTGATTTATCTGATACAATCTTTTGGATTTCAGGCATCAAATTCTTTTCAATTAAAAGTGATTCGTCTAGGGATTCTACTTCTTGATTTGAAATATATGATTCGTTTGCATATTGAAGTGCTTTCTGAACGTCTTTGTTTTTTAGAATTGCGTTACCGTAATACTTTGCAATCTCTTTTCTTGCAATAGAATCTGCACCACTAAGGTCTAAAGCAACTCCTACAGCTTTCTTAACTTCTGCATCTTTAACTTTGTTCTTTTTAAAATAGGCTGCGATTTCTTGACCAGTAAGTTTCATCTTACCATAAGCGCCAAGTGCATCGACTTTTCCATCTTTATCTAAGACTTTCTTTTCTTTTAACTCTTGAAAGATGTTAGGTTGAAAGTGATTCATATTAAACCTCGGTTGCGTTTTTCCACATGTCTCTGACTACGTCTTCGACTTTAACTTTTCTTTGGTCTTTTTCAGCAACTCTACGTCTAGTTCCGTCTGCTTTAATCCACTCATCGACTTGTTCTTCTTCTTCTTTTTCTTTCTTTTTGTCGATTGCTTTTTGAAGAGCGGGTGGAAGTTTACCTTCTTCAACCGCTTCGTCTTTACCTTTGTAGTTCTTGTCTACATAGTTGAAAAATTCTTTCTTTTTGTCACCTAATTCAGCGGGTGAATCTACACCGAACTTTTTAAGTGCCTTCTTAAAGAATGCTTGATATTCAGCAGAACCTTCTAAAACTTCTTTAGTGGCTTCTACTAAACCTTTTGGTAGTTGATTGATGCTCATTGTACTAATTCTCCCTTTTCAAAATAATTAAAAAGCATTGATTTTTTATCTTCGGTTAGTTCCAATGATTTTGCAAGTCTACCTAACATGTTCTTTTCAAGAAGTTTGGTGTTGATATCTTCATCGGATTCTTCATGAGCGTCTTCTACTATGGGTTCATCAAAATCAGTTAATAACATCAAGTCAATTTCTTCTGAAATTGTTTGGTCATCTGTCTTGATAGTTTCTTCAACGACAGGTGTAGGTGCATCCTTAATAAAAGAACGTACTTTTTCTAACTCTGATTTCCAATCTGCTTTATAACTCATACTCTTTATTTATATAAACTCAATCTTGAGAACCAAGTTTGAATCTACTTTCTCCTTATTCATTAGTTTATATTTCACTTTTTCAGGCAGTAAAAATTTATTACCTGTTTCCAATTTATTACCAAGTTCAGTGTTCTCGTATTGAATTTGCCAACCTTCACCTGAAAGAACATACACCATGTCTTTTCGTTTAGTTTGAATCCAAGGTGTTGTTGTGTCATATGTCCGTATGACGTATTTGTCGTGAGTCCCGTGTTTTTCCAGCCGTTCCTCTTTGACCATTAGCGTTTACTCCATTATTTAACTTTGGCGGCTAAATCTTTGTCTGCACCGCCCCACGTACCTTTACCTTTTGTGATGAAAGAATTTACCCTTGCAAATGCCCATTGTGGTGCAGTAGTGCCAGGTCTATGTCCTGTTTTATAAGCAGCAAGTCCTCTATTATAGACTTGTTTCAAAATACCAAGTGATATACCACTCTTCTCTGCTTTTGCCTTTAGACCGTTATCACCTTCCTCATCTATCTGTTCAACGATTTCTTGGTGTGCTTTATCGACTGCAGCTGGTTTAATTTTACTTATAAACTTCTGAAACCTTGCAAAGTCTTCCTTACCAATAAAAATATCACCATCTCTGACATTAACGAATGATAGTTTAAGAAGACCACTTTTCACTGCGAGTAGTTCAAACTTACTGTCACCAGCTATTCTTTTTGTTAGACCCTTAGCTTCATCCATCTCCAACTCTTCAAATGATTCTTTGATGGGTTTAATTTTAATTGCGTCATTGTAAGGATAGTCTTCCAAGGGATTACCAAATACAGATGAGAAATGTTTCTTTGTTCTATCATGTGTTTCGTGAAATGCTTTCTCACGTTCTTTGATAAAAGATTCCACGTTTTGACCAGGCGTATCTTCGGAATACGAGATTCTTGCTTCGTCTGTTCCTTGTTCTAATACACCGTTATCTGTTTTATTACCTGTCATGGTTACTCCCAAAAATGTCTTTTAATGTTTTTTCTGTTGTGATAGTCTTAGATGTAGTCTTGAAATCTTTTTTACGCATGATAGTCTTGTTGACTACCTCAAACTCTTCCTTGTTGCGGTCATACTTGATAACAACAGGTAAGTTTAAATCCATTTGCAAGTCTTTGATGACTGCTTCACTATCGGGATTCTGTCGAATACTCTTTGCTTTGTTTTTTGCAATCTTCTTGAACACACGTTGTAACTCTGCAACTGTTATAGCAGGGTCATTACGGTCATCATTCATGCGGTCAGCGAAATGTTTGGTGAACTCAATATCAACCCCAAACTTTTTAAGGATTCTGTCAGCAAACTTTTCAAGGTCATTGAGTTGTTTTTGGGATACGTCTTCTCCAAACATTTGTTTATACTTTTTAGTATGAACCGATGTCTTAGTTTTAGCATCTTTATCGCCTGGAGCTGGGCCGCTTTTCTTTGCTTTAAAATGTGCATCCCTAGCATCTTTAGTTTTTTTGTCGAGACCTTTGTAATACTTCTTGGGTTGAGTACCATCTTTATGTTTTACGTCTCTGTCTTGTTCTTCTTTATCGTTCTTGAGAAATAGTCTACCTTTAGACTGCATTTTTGCACTGACTTTTGATTTGAGACCAGCAGTTCTAAACAGACTGTTGATGAAATTAACTCCTGCTTCTCTGTTCTTTTGCAGTGACGTTACCATTTGTTTCTTAATGTCTTTTATTGCAACATCAATAACCATCAAGTCATCTGCAACAAGTTTACCCTCTTCAATACTTTGTAAGTATTTTGAGTCTTCGATATCAGGCAGAGTATCTTCCTGTTGGTCTCTCTCTGCTTCTGCTTCATCTTTCTTAGACTGTCTGTCGGATTCTCTTTCATGTTTTGCTTTGAGAGATTCTACCTCGTCTTCGTGTCTTCGTTTGAGGTCTTCAACTTCACGTGCTTGGTCAGCTTTTAAAGACGCAGATTCCTCTGGCCCTTCGGTTAACCATTCAGATTGTTTGTAAGTTTTTGTTATTCTCATATGTTTATTTAGACTTCTTTTTTAGAAGTTCCTGTTCTCTCCAAGACTGTGCCATTTTGTTATTAGGGTATCTTGATGTCCATCCCAATAGTTTACTATACAAAGAATCTGCTTTCTTATTCAAGTCTGCTGGGGTATCATCATTTTGAATTTCCACAAAGTCTTTCTTAAACATTGCTCTAAAGATTTTAGCATTCTTCTGTGAGTTTTCCCAATCACCCTGTACAATTTCCTTTGGTAGTTTTCTACTACGCATAGCATTACGTGCCTGTGCGTTTTCTAGGTTTGCATTCACAAATACCATTTTGTATTCGTATCCTAGTTTATCAAGCATTTTTTTGTAGTTTGAAATCTTGGATGACTTAGCTGCAGTAGTGTCGAATATCAATCCTAACCTACCATCTAGGTATCTGTCAAGGGCATTACCTGTAATCTTCTTTGCCTTTGCACGTATGGGGTCAACCTTAGAGAAGTCTGCACCCCTTAAGTCTAGACCCATTCCTGCTTTCTTAAGACCAGCTTCAAATGCTTTGTCTGTGTTTACGAGTTTTAAACCTAGTGGTTTTAGTGCAAGTCTATCTACGACTGTAGATTTACCACTGCCTGGCCCACCCATTAGGAATACTGCTTTGAAGATGCCTGGGTCATAAACACCCTCTGTAATTAGGTCTTCTCTGATATACCATGGTACGGTTTCTTCTTTGATACCCATACCAGTTCGCACATCTTTGTATAATGACTGTGCAATTCTTTTGTTCTTACTTGGAACACCATCTACGAATGCATCAAAGTCATCTTCGGATGCAAGTGCTCTCATTTTAGATGCGCTCATTCCTGATACGTCATCCGCATCGGGGTCTCTTTCACCCGCAGATATAATCTGTATTGAATTGAATTTATAGAAACCGTGTTTACCTTTCTGTCCGTTATACTTCTTAATAAGCATGTCGAACTCTTTAACTCTATCTGAACCTACAACCATACGAACATCGGTGAATCCTTTGTTGTGTAAGTCTGTTACAATTTCAAAGATAGTTCTTGCAGGCGTATTAATAACACCAACTTTCGGGAAGAACTTCTTAAGGTAAGATATTTTTTGTTTGTAACTGAGAGGATTCTTTTTAGGGTCACTTGAATGTGAAGTGTAAATCAAAGGCGTAAACCCACCCTTAGATGATGCTTCCAGTTTCTTAACTAGTTTTGCATGACCAGTAGTCGGGGGATTAAAACGTCCGAATGTAAAAGTTGCACCTTTTTCTTTTGCTTCGTTGAATGATTTAAATGTTTTCATTAGTCCTTAACCTCATTAGGATTTTTAGCCATGGTGCGTCTTTGGTCACGAACTAAATCATTCATGATTTCCATGTTCTCATCACCAGTCTTACTTGTGTCGTATTCGTATGCCTTTTCGGGGTCACCCACAATCCACCAATCATCATGTCTCATCTTAACATCAGTTTGTGCTGGGTAAGAAGGTAAAGCGTAATTAGTTTCCTCAGTTACACCCCCAAGTTTCTTTTTAATTTTTGCCTTTTCTTTTGCAATGACATCTTTACGAATCTTCATAGCAATTTTCTTAATTGCTTTCTGTTTTCTTGCCATTTGTTTTTCAAGAGCTGCCTTTGCACCAATACCTAAGTCTGCTTTAGACTTACCTTTGAGAATCTTTTTCTCAATTGACTTTCGTGCCTGTAGTTCTGCTTTCTTTTCAATCTGACCTTTCTGTAATTGAGGTTTCTTAGCAGCTTTCTTTCTCGCCCTCATAATCTTTGCTTTGTTCTTTCTGAATGCTTGTTTCATTTTCATTCTAGTCTTCTGTGAAACAACTTCATCCAAATGTTCACCAAATGTTGGTAGTCTAAAGTCTTCGTCAACCTTAGCACCTGACCGCCATTGGTAACATGACCAATAGTTTGCTTTCCATTTTGGGCCTGGGTCTGTGTCACAACCCATTCTTGAACGATATGCTTTCAATCGTTTTGGGTCATCACGTTTGATTTCCATATTAGGGTCACCAAATGTGACCTTAACAATGTTTCCTTTGTCGTTTTTTACATAGACCCCAAACTTTTTCTTACTGCCAGACGGAAGTCTAAAGGGGTCATTAAGTTTTACCTTTTTACCTTCGTGTTCTGCTTCGGTAATTTCGTGGTCGTAATTGCATGTACAGTCTGTCATATATCTATTTATCCCATTTCTTTTGTGCGGTAAAGTTATTATATGCAAATTCCATACGGTCTACAAGTTTAACTGCACCACCTTCTTTATCAATTGCAACATAACCTTCGGGGTTTACAACTTTAAACCCTTTGTCTGTTCTTACGAATGTACCAATACTCTTAACTCTGTTTAAAGCATTGATAATAATCATCTTACCTTCTACTAGATTTGCTTGAAACACTGTTAGGTTATCAATCATCTTTCTTAAACCTCTGAGTTCATTTGCAAAATCTTTAGCAAGTTCTCTCTTAATGTTTTTAGTCTTTTCTTGTTTAACTTTTGCAATCATCTTCTCTTCCCAATACTTATCTACATAGTTTAGATAGTCTTGAGTATTAGGATTGAACTTGTTGGCACGTATCAAAGAATTTGCGTATGTCTTGTATGTAGCTCCCGAAGCACCTTTAGCACTCATAGCTTCCATAACTTTTTGGAACTTGTTTAGGTCACCCTTCTTGATACCGTGGAATGCTTTACCTGTCGTAGTCAAAACTTTTTGTAGTTGCAATGCTTCCTTAGCAGTCATTGAACCTGTACCACTGACATCTTTGTATGTGGCATCGTCCATCCACACATCACCCTGTTTCAGTCCTTTAATGTTTGCACCAAACTTAGCACCAAGACCTTCGATTGTAGAACCACTGTATGTGGTATGGAATACAATACCCATTTGAGACTTAGCGATATCTTTACCTAGTTGTGAATCCTCTTTGACTGCGTAAACAATTGTGTTTGGGCCAAATGTAAGGTATGTACCGTCATCAAACTTTTTCTTTTCTATGTCTGCTTTAGTGTACATTAAATCACCCTGTAGGATTTCTTTCAATCCAACCTTTGATAGGTATTTGAATGCAGTTAGAAATTTACTTTCTAGGTCACCCTTAAGTTCGGGTGCGTCTTTGATTTCCTGTTCGGATGTATAATGTAGTTGTGCTTTAGTAAACAAAGATTTCTTTGCAACAAAAAACTTACCAGTTTCGGGATGAGGCCCTGCCCATATAGCGGGTGCACCGTCCCATTTAACCGTCATATTTACTCTAGAGTTACTATGACCCTTTAGCATTTTGCGTAGTTCTAATAGAAAGTAAATAGCAGAACGTCCACCATCAATACCATTATTGATGATTTCGTCCTCTAAGTGTTCTAAATGTAAATTTTTAACTGCCATAATAGTAGATTATACACCTTTTGAATGTGTTTGTCTACTATTTATGTTTTTTGAAGTGGTGTCGAATGCAAGTGCAATTCAATAGTATCAATAGCACCAGTGAGGCGTTGCACCTCACAAGTATCTTTTTCTCTTCTTGCGATTCTTAACTTTTTCTTAAGTACAACCTTCTGTTGTATCAAATCAAGAACCTCTTTAGATTTCAAATTCTTCGTCATAATATTACCAACTTGTAATACTATTTAGTTAATTTTACATCTTAAAGTCGCTAAATTTATCACTTCTTCCTCTATCTGCAACTGGAATTGAATCATCAAAATTAGAAGTTGCACTGTCTACCAACTCTTCTTGCGCCTCTTGTTCACAATCATAGAGTTTCATACGACTTCTATCGACACCAATAACAAATCTTTTGAATACAGTTGGGTCATTGTATCTGTTTTTCAACTGTTTGACCACTAGTTGGTCTAGTTCATCTAACTCTTCTGAAGTTATCAAGGCAAACATAAAGTCGGCAGTAGCAGGCAATCCAAATGATTCGGATGTATCTTCAAGACCAACATCAGTTGAACCAAATCCACTTCTTGTAGTTTGAGTTGCACTCATAATTGGTACATCATATTCAACTGCAAGACCACGCATCTCTTCAGCAATACTCTTAACCAATGTGTAAGAGTTAGCACCAGCGCCTGGTTTGATTCGTAATGAACCACATATGTTTAGATAGTCAATATAGATGACATCGGGTTTGAAGTCCTTTTTGAGTTCAAGTTCCTGTAACAAATGTCTGAAGTGACCAACGTGAGCAGCTGCAGTAGGATACTCCTTAATGAACACTCTACCTTTAGTCTTGTCCTTTAACTTGTCAATCTTCTTACCATACATTGACTTAGACATATCAGGCAGTTCTTTGATTGGTATATTCAAGATGTTTGCATCTATCCTTTCTGCAATCCGTTCCTCTGCCATCTCCATAGTAATATACAAAACATTCTTACCCATGAGTAAGTGTGCAGAAGCCATATGACACATGAAAAGGGACTTACCTACGCCTGTTCCTGCTAAGCAGATGTTCAAGGTCTTATTAGGTAAGCCTCCCTTAGTAATCTTGTTGAAGTATTCTAAGTCAAATGGTATCTTTTCTTCTTCTGTTGTATAGAAATCGTGTCTACTTTCAGCATCTTCTAATACATTGTGACCCACGTTAGCATCAAATGTAACTGATAGTGCGTCTCTAAGAAGTTCGGGGATTTCACCAGTAGAACGTTGGGACTTTTTGTCCACGACTTCGATACTGTCCATAAGTGCAAGATAGATTGCTCTGTCTTGACACCATTTCTCAGTCTCACCCGTCAACCATTCTTCTGGCGTATCCTCTTCAAATGAAGTAAACCCACCTACAACCGATTTAGCTGAACCTAGAATGTTGTCTGATAGTTCATCATTCGCATCTAGGTCGATGAGAAGTGCTTCGGTTGTAGGGGGTGTACTAAACTTTAGAAAGTAGGTTTGTACCTGTTCAAATACAGTGCGTTCATCCACCTCAGTGAAGTATTCACTTTTAATGTACGGAAGAACTTTTCTACTAAATGTTTCGTTATGAACTAGATTCTTCAGAATCGTCTGTTCCAGTCTCGCTGTTTTTTCCATACTTAAAATACTCATTAACTACTACTTCTAATTTCTCCATCACATCGGGTGTGAAGTATTTTTCGGGGTTGTTGTTGATTGTTTTACCAAACTCGGTTTTACCATTCGGTAGCAACACCCTTGTACTCTGCTTCTTGAATACATCAAAGGCAAGAGCAAGGTCTAACAAACCATAGTATCTATCAAGACCTTTATCATATGTAAGTCTGACATCTACCATTCTGTTCTCCACAGTCAATCTTGATTTAGCATTCTTACAATGAATGATGTTACCAATGATTTCTGTGCCTTCCTTCTCTTTTCTTTTAGACAAGTAGATAATTGATGAAGCTGCATACTTGAGACCACTTCCACCACCCATTTCTTTTTGTGGGAACATGGAACCGATAACGTCATAAGTGTGATTGGTTACAATCATTGGCACTTTTGCACGACCAAGTTTAAGAGTAAGAACTCTGAATGCACCCTTAGTAATTTGGGCACGTGTCATATCCTTCGTCTCTTTTCCTTCTGCAGTATCTTCAATCTCTTTAGTAGTTGATAACATACCTAGAGAATCAAGTACGAACATCATAGGCGGACGTTCTGACTCATCTGATTCTAGATACTTATCGAGTATATTAATAGATTGATTTCTGAATTCTTGAACCGTAACTACAGGCACAATAACAATACGATTGGAATCGATTCCTCGTTCCTCAATCATGTCTCTTGTGATAGCAGATTCTGATTCAAAATATATCACAGCAGCTTCGGGGTGGTCTTCCAAGAATTGTTTGACCATACCTAATGCAAAGAAAGTCTTACCTGTGGCAGACTCACCCGCAATTGCAGTGATTTTGTTTTTTGGTAGTCCACCGTATAGTGAACCACTAAGTAATGCGTTAAAGATGTAACTGCCTGAATCAACAAACGAATCTACATCCCCAGCCGCAACGCCATCGGAAACAATACCAGCGTATTCGTTCCCAGTGGACTTGACTAAGTCTTTAATAAATGACATAACACTTCTCCATAATGTATAATCTATTATACTGTATCTAGTACAATAGGGGAAGAGGGTTTTTAGTCCTTTTTATTCCCATTTTTAAGCTTTGATTTCTCAGAGTCAAATTTAACGTGTTCTTCCATCATTGTTTTGATGGTATGTAATTCGGTCTCTATGTGCACAATGAATCCAAAAATAATACTGATTAAGATGATGTAAATAATATCCATCCACTCTATTCCTATTATCATGATTCTATGCCAGCCTTTTCGTAACTCATATCAACTACTTTAGAATCGATTAATTTTTTCCTGTTCAACATGTGGTGTGCTTTGGTTTCTTCTTTAGACCCACCATAATATGGTACTGCGTGTCCTTCTTCAACTAACACATCTGTGACAAGTTTAGTAACTCCATTCATTTCAACTTCAAAGTCTCCTAAGATTCTTCCAAATTTACCTTTCATGTCCTCACCGTTTCTATTAATCTGTGTCTTCAATACGGTAGTTTTACCTAGTATTTCTTTCAATCGCTTCTTAGATGCTAAACCAAATTTCTTTTCAACCTTATCTCTTGTTCGGCTTTCGGGGGTATCAATACCCATTATTCTAACTCTTTCGTCAGATAAAATGATTCCGAAACCAAGGTCAATGTCCACATCTACTGTGTCACCGTCAACTATTTTTCTTATTTTTGCTCGGTATTCATACATAACAGGCATATTTATGCCCTAGGTGTTTTTATTACGAGAAAAACGAATCCAAAGATGCAACGGGTTCGGGATTCCAACCAATCAGTCCAATAACTGCTTTCAATGGTTCAACGAATGCTTTGTCGAACTGCATGTCATGGTCAATGAATCTGTGTAAATCAAACTCTTTTGGCAATCCACCAGTGAACGATATGACATTTTCATTGATAGGGTTCGGTGTAGTCAAGTATGAGAAATGTAGTTGGTTTCCATCTTTGATTACCTCGTACCGCATGTCAAGATTTTTCTCTTTGAGTAAGTGATTGTAAAGCAAAGCACCTCTTACGTGTATGGGTGTTCCTTTAGAGTAAATCATAGACCTATCAGAGTATTGCTTAAGACCCCTACATCCTCTAGGAAATGCAACGTCTTCAGGCGGCAACGTCCTAAAGTCTCTACGGGCAGTCTCAACAAATTCCCATAAGTCCTGTTCCGTCCCGTTCATGACAACCTTAAATGCGTCTGTAAGTTTACCTCTGACCCACTGTGGTGTACTAGACTTAGCAGTCTCAATACCCATCATCTTGAGTTTAGGTTCTTTCAGTCTAACACCTTCGTTGTCGTGAACGTTTAGGATGTATCGTTTCTTTGCAGTCCAAATACCACGGTCAGCGATTACTTCTCGACCCATTTCCATTTTCTGTTGAAATGCGTTAGTATCCTTTGCAAGTTGTTCATATCCTTCAGCAAGTACAGGTTCAATCTTGTCCTGTGCTATAGTATTAATAAACTCTACAATTTTTTCTTTCGGTGTATCTTCGGGGAATACTTGTCTGACCAAATCATCTAAAGTAATGTACAACGAATCAGTATCAATAGCAATCACATAGTCCTTGTCTTCTGTTTTAAGAACATTGTTTAACCACTGGTTGATTGTCTTCTCACCCCACTTGATAATCAACTGACCGCTTGTGGTGATTGCCTCTGCAAGGTCAACATCAAAGAATGCGAACCATTGATTAGCAAGAGCACCATAAGCGGAGTTGAGTGCAATCTTACGAACCTGTTGGTTATTGTATGCACGCTTGATTTTTGTTTCTAAAACTGTACGTTGTTTCTTATCTGAAACACTTTCCAGTTCAATTTGATATCCAATCATTTTCTTCTTCCATAACTTACGTTCATCATAGAACTGTTGCATAAGTTCGGGAAGGAAACCTTGTTTATCTCTTTTGAATTGTGCACCGTTAGGTGTTACAGCATAGTCACCATCAACAACTTGTGTACCGTCCAGTAACTTCTGCACAGAAGTATCAACCTTACCACGAATCATTTTCTCAGGCGATATGTTGTACTGCATAATAATATGCGGATACAATGAGTTCAAGTCGAAACTTACAACCCAATCATGACCACCAACCAATGGTTCTTTTACGTAAGCACCCTCAATCTTATTGGTCTTTTCTTGACCACGTAATTTTTGTGGGGGTGTCTGAATACCCTGTTCCTTGAGGAAGTTGTAAATAATGGTTTCCCAATACTTAACCATACCAAATGTATCTGCATAATTACACTTAGCAGTATACGCCATTGATTGAATCAACTCAATGAAACCAAGTTTGTCTTCCAGTTCTTCAATCAATTCTACGTCACGTACATTGTATTCTAAGAACAATGGGTAGTTAGTTCTATACAATGTATGGAGTGAACCATACTCTGTGTAGTCCAGTTTACCTTTACCTAGTTCAACGTGAGCAATGTGGTCTAGTTTGTAACTTTCCTGTTTAGTAAATGTATTCTTACGATACAGTTCTAGATAATCTAGGACATTTACACCATATAACGTGAACACTTGATTCTTCTGATAACCATATTGGGTGAACTCTCTTACGTCAGACATTCTCCAAGGCGACAGTTTTTTGTGGTATCCATCACCAAATAGTCTATCAAGTCTGTTACAAATATATGTTATATCAAATGAGTTTACATTCCACCCTGTGATAATATCAAATGACTGCTTGTCCCAATACTTAACGAACTCTTCCATTAGGAATGCTTCGTCAGCACATTCAACATAGTCAACGTTATCGGGTGCAGTGTCCCAAGGGCCAATACCAAATGTTACTGAGTTTTTACCGAAAGGTTTGATTGTGATTGCGTTGACCTTTTCCTTCGCCTCCATCGGGTCGGGAAATCCATCCTCACACTCACACTCAATATCAAGTGAAGCACAACGAATTAACTTTGTGTTGGGTTCTATTGTTCCGTGAAATTTATCAGCGATGTATGTGTATACGTAACGGTCATATCCGTGGATATCAAACCCCTCTACGTGTGCATACTGTTCTCTGAATTTACGAGCACCACCCATAGAGTTTAGATTGACAACCTCAAGTGGTTGACCATCCAGTGACCTATAGGCAGTTTGACCCTTCTTTGATTTGACGTAATGGTTAGGACGATAGGCAACTTGAAGTTTGACCTTCTTGTTACCTTGATATCCTGTTACCAGTATCTTGTCACGTGTTCTTGCTACATTAGTGTAAAAATCCATACTGTAAGTATACTACAGTAGTGACTATTCTGCAAGTGTCTTTCTTGCGGGAAACAACAATTCTCTGACAGTGTTTAGTTTATCTTTTGCTTCTGCAAGCTTTTCAACTTCTGTTTCTAAAGCTTGAACGATATCGGGATGTTCACCAATCCCTGTTGGATTTGATTGGTATACCATAGCATTTGCAGTGTGAACTGCAACATCACCCTCTAGTTTCTTTTCCAAGGCCCTTAATAAATCTGCCATTATACTGCTCTTACCATTTCTTGTAGTTCAACTGAACGTCTTCCTACTTGTTTAAACCAACGTGAATCTTCCATTTCAACTGCGACTTTTTCCCAGTCTTCAGATACAACACCTTTCCACATGTTATTGAATTTGCCGAATCTAGATGCACCCAAATTAAATGTCATGTTGATTAACACGTGTTGGATATCTTCAGGCAAACTGTAGAAGTCTGACCCACCTTTCGATTCAAATACATGAATAGTTTCTTCGACATGCTTGTCAAAGTCTGCTTCGTAATATGCATCAACTACTTCTTGACTTACTGGAGTTCCAGCAGGTTGTCCGTGTTCCGCATCACCTTCTTTGATTAAGTGACCAACACCTAAAGTTAGGTATCCAAGTGAATCTGCATATACTTCTAGCACTTCACCTTCGTGTCTTTTAATCTGTTCCTTTAAGATTTCTCTGTTCATTTTTTTCCTCGCTTTTCGCAACTTGTTCCTCTAGGAGTTCCACTAGGATATCTCCCATGAAGTTATTTAGGTCTTCATTTTGTTCTACTTCTTCAACCGTCATTCCTTCGGGCACTCTTCTAATAGTTCTTTGGAAATTGAGTTCGGGTTTACCATCTACAAACTCAACAGAACCAAACTGCCAAACTACACCAGTGAATTCACCTTTAATAATTTCGATAGCATAGTGCTCATCGTCCTTTTGATTAGGGTTTTCTACAATCCTACAAAATGATTCAAACATACTCAATGTGTTGTCCCCCTCTGAAACTCTTTTAACTGTTGTGACTCTCTATAGTTATGATGTGCCTGAACCGTCATCTCTGCTACTTCAAGTTCGGGATAACTTGTGACCAAACTGTAAACCAAACCAGCAACATCATTTTTAGATACACTTGGCATTGGTGAGTTTAATAGTCCTAAACATAACGTAGTCATCTTGTATCGTTTTTCTGAATTGTATTGATAGTTATTTGCAAGATGGTTCAAGGATGCTTTGGCAGCTGCGTAAAGATAACCCTTAGATATGTTTGGTTGAGCTGCACGTGATGAAAAATTGATAATGAATTTACTATCATCATCTACCCATGCGTTATGGGCTATTTCTAAAATCTTTGTTTGTTCAAAATCATCATGAGCAAAGTTAATTAATACATCAACATTTTCCCACCCCCACCAAAGGTCACCATTCATAGTTATATCTTCTATACGTGGTGTAAACACTTCTATGGTTTCACCTCTGTATGGAGTTGCTTCCAATGTATCGATGATGGTTTTCGCTAAACCACTAGTTCCTGTTATTGCTACTTTCATAATATTTTGTTACCAAATCAAATGATGGTTTCCCAAACAGCGAACCATCTACACTGCACTTGTTACAAGGCGAATGACTTCTATCACCCTTCATTAATCTTTTACGAATCTTTGTCATAGGTTTACTGAACCACACATCATGTAATGTCATGGTCAATAGATTACCTACAACATGTTCTCTGCCCCAATCATTGGAACAGAATAAAACATCACCATTCCAATCAACAAACATTTTATAAAAAGGATAATGACACGGTTTACCTTTAAGCGTTTCAATTGCAGTCTCCTCTACTCCTACCCAATCCATTACTCCACTACGGTTATTAAGAATCAAACCATGTTTCTCAAAGTCTCCCCAATGCATTCTAAACTTATATTGTTCTTCTCTAATTCGTGCTTCTGCTAACATCTCATCAAAGTGTTGCATTTGTTCTATGCCATCATATAGATTGATGTAGAGTAAATCTAGCCCACTTTTAAATAGATTAGTTACATAGTCTACATCTAGTTTGTCACCGTTAGTGTTACACTCTATAGTTGCATGTGGTAATTCAAATCTAAACTCTTTTATAATTTCGGGGAACCAAGGATTAAGTAAGTTTTCTCCAAATCCACTAAATGATATCTTACCGTTAAATCCATTAGCACCCAATTCTTCCGCAATGGTTTGAGCACCTTTAACTGTGAGGTGTAAGTTTCTATTGGGAAATATTTTTGGGTCGTGTCTTGGACAGAATTCACAAGTTCTATTACATAACTCAGTGGTATTAATTTCTACTGTTAGAATAGAATCAAGAGGTCTGAGATTTTTAGCTTGTTTGTCCCAATGTTTCTTTTCCTGTTCTCTTCGATGTTCAAGGAAGTCGTATTGGTCAACTGCTGTAATTGGTATATTTTTACTCATAAAAAACTGGAGCGGGTGGGAAGAATCGAACTCCCGTCAAAAGGTTGGAAACCTCTTGTAATGCCACTATACGACACCCGCTTAACTTATCGAATTATGTCAATGTCTTCTGCATTGACGTTCCATGTTTCTAATTCAGTTCTGAGTCTGTCTTCTGATTTAAGTTTGTCATATCTTTTACCAGCAAGTTTTTTCCACCAATCAACAACACCTTCTAACTCATAACGGTCATAGTTTGGTGCTTTCTTGAGGGTGTCCGTTTCTAGATTTAGATAATCGACCACATTCTCATAACCATAATTTGAAAAGTATTGTCTCTTCCTTTCGGTGAGGCGTTTCGCATCTTCAAATGTTTTATTGAACTCTGCTAACTTTTCTTTGTCATGTATATTTAGTGAGTTTTTTATAGTAGAAATTTGTTTCTGAATAGTCTTCATTTTTCTAGACGATGCATCTTCATGTACTAATGGTTTGCCATCATTTTTAGTTTCAAACCAATACTTCAAATCTCTATAATTCTCATCATTAATAGAGGGCACAAAGTCTGATACAGTCAAACCCTTGAACCTTAAGAACGGTTTCATGCCATCATACTGTGATGCAGTTTTGGATGAACCATATAATGATGTAGTTTCAAACCCACAAAAATTTGTATTGTACTTTTTGTTCAGTGCTCTTCGAGCATGGTGTGAACAACAGATAGCTGCAAGTAATTTACCGCCAAGATAATTGTACCCAAATGGTTGAGTAGGTACAATAGTAAAACCCATAATAACACTGTCATTAAACCTCTTCATTGTATCTTTGCACATAGTGTCTAATGGTTTACCAAGCATATCATTTCTAGGTTTAGAGTTGATAGTCGGTGAACCGAATCTGATAAAACCCACAATCTTGTTTGTGTTCTTTTCATACACAACCCACTTTAAAGTCTTGCCTGGAATTGACTTTTCCAAGGCATGTGAAGTGGTGATTTCTAAGTAGTTATCATATAAGTCATTTGATAAGACTCTACATTCAAATTCCATGTCATGGGGATGCATTGAGAAGTCACTGAACATATCATCTTCAGGCCCCATGCCTGGCAATGACGTAGGTAAGTTTGCGACTCGTTCTAGTTTTACTTTTCTTAGGTAATCATCTATACGGTCAAATCCATTGTAGAAGTCGATAAAGACTTGGGAGGCGTATAGAGAATCTTCTTTTGATAATATTAGAGACATGTACTTATTATACTGAATAAGCACATGCCTGTAAAGAGGGTTTATTAAGAAATTTTAATTTCTTGAGGTTTATCCTCTTCGGGGATTTCCCTCTTCAAGTAAACAAACAAGATACCATCTAGCAACTCAGATGATTCAACTTTGATATCATCAGCAAGTGTAAATGTTCTCTTGAATGAACGTGATGCAAGTCCTCTATGGATGTATTCCATGTCATCTGGCTCTGCATCCCTAACACCCCCAACAATGGATAAAATCTCTTTCTCTTTAGTGATTAAGATATCGTCCTTACCAAAACCAGCAACAGCCATTTCAATACTGAAATTTTCTGCATCGTGTTTTACAATGTTGTAAGGTGGGTAGTTATTATTTGAAGGTGCGGAAGCACGTTCCAATAGTTGAAAGGTTCTGTCGAACCCAATTGCGAATGGGAATGATTTCCCAAATACGTCATCGTACATAGTCATAGCTTTTCTCCTTTTAATTTAAGCAAGATTATTATGTGCAACCTCTAATGAGCATTGCAATAGTATTTATAACACTATTATATGGGTTTTTTAAAAAATTTCAAGGGGTTTTTATCTTTTCTTACAATATTTTTTTGATTGTTGCACAGCATCTATATTGTTTGCAACTACTATGGACATGAGAAAGTTCGTCTCTGAAAAGACTTTTGAGTTCAAAGTATTATGCCTTCTATCGTGTTCTATAGCAGGTAGTAGAACTGCAGTCTTTACTAGAAACATTTTACCTACTGAGGGTGATTCACCAAGGATAGGATTTAATTCTTTGACACAATCATATTGAAGACCTTTATATGTTGTATAGATGTCTAGGAGTTGAAGTGATACAAATGTTGCCCACTCAAGGTCACTTACAGGTTCATGTAATTGGAGTATAGATAGTGACCTTGTCGCTCTTTCCTTTGACATTAATCCTATCAACTTCTGAGAATTTTCTATCTGTACAGAGTTGATAAGTTCTTTCCGATAACAACAAGTCAACCCCATCATAATTTCTTGTTTGTCCTTCGAGTCTAGCACCAAGGTTGACGGCATCTCCAATGACGGAATAGTCAAATCTAAGTTCGCTCCCCATGTTTCCAACGATGCACTCGCCAGAACTAATACCAATACCCACGTTAATGGGTGGAAGAGAAAGTGGTTTAAGTTCTTCATTCAATACCTTTGTTGCTTCAAGAACTTCTAGTGCTGATTTAACTGCTAACTCAGCATGGTCTTCACAATCTAGAGGGGCGTTCCAAAAACTCATTATGCAATCACCCATGTACTTGTCGATGGTTCCATTATTATTTAGAATTATCTTAGTCTGCATATCAAGAAATTTGTTAATTAGTTCTACTAATCCTTCGGGGTCATCTTGGTGCATATAGTGTTCGCTTATGGGGGTAAATCCGATTATGTCCATGAACATGAAGGACATCTCCCTTCTATCTCCACCAAGTTTCAATTTTGATGGGTCTTTTTGTAGTTCTTCAACCATATCAGGCGATAAATATTTTTGGAACTGTTTCTTAATTTGTTCTTTCAATTGATACGTAGTGAAGTATTTGTTGAAAGATGCGTGACCAAAAACTAACAATGAGGCAAGAGATGAGTAAAAAACATCGAGCAAAATCAAGTTCTCCATCCAAACGTAGTAGCCCATATACGCCTGCAATCCAACGACACCTAGACTCCCTATCCCCGAAAGAATTGTGGGAAGTCTGTAGACCATTGCCAATATTACTAGAGAAGAAAACAGAACAAGAACAATCTCTAGAAATTCAAGATAGTAGAATCGTTGTATTTGGAATCCTGTCAAGACGGTCTGAATTAAATTCGCTTGTACTTCATGGGGATACATTGCACCCATTGGGGTTGAAACTGGATTACTCAGACCTGAGGCTGTCAAACCCCATATAAGGATTTTATCAGAAGGCAGTTCATCAGTAACACTGACTCTTTCAAACTGATTCCAAAATGCAATATTAAAGTCTGCATTTGGTTTTGTTGTGAGTGGGGGTAATCTCCCTATCCTCACCCACTCAACACCAACTTCGGGTGTTATCTTAATGTTGTAAGACTGTTCCCCATTCATAACTCTCAATACTTCTAGTGCGAGAGACGGGTATATTTGGTCATTCGCCATAACTACAAGGGGTACAGAACGAACTGTACCGTCTATAGAAGGTGAGGCACTTACAGTACCCACTCCATAAACCGCCTCCTGTAGAGGTTGTATAGGACTTGAGATACCTTCATATGAGTATAACCAGTTACTAGGGTCACCTTTACCTAACTTTGCGATACCAATGTATGGTGCACTTCCTGTATCTTTTTGATTGGTTGGTGAGGCAGAAAGCAGTGCCAGTCTATTCCCTAATGTTCTTATCAGTTCATCGTCTTGTTTAAATCTATCGGGTTGTGCAAACGTAACTGTCAATACAGACGGACTTGTCTCTGGCGTCTTTTCAATCATGTCCGACCATACTCCTCTAGGGAATGGAAACTGACCGTATTTTTCTAATGCCTTTTCGTCAATGTCAACAAGAACTATATCACGTACTTTGATTGGTTCTTTTTGTGTTTGTAAGAAATCGAAATAATTGAGTCGAATTGACTCCATGAGGAATGGGTCTGAAATACGTAGACCAACTAGAAGAGAAATGGTTACTAGAACCGTCCACCATTTATACATAGATTTTACCTATAGAATATATGGGTATCTAAATGTATAGTTTGATTTAAATGGTCTGCCCAATATGGACGTATGTAATCTGCATGATACCACATTGAACCTTCTGTTAAATCAAAATAATGGCCATCGATTATATCGTTAGCAATTTCTAAACATTCTGCCCATGTTTTACTGTCTTTTGGTTTATCAGATTTACCATCACAAAACCAAGAGAACTGACACATTCCTAATTGAGGAACTTTTTTTCCTGTCCAAGAGACTCTCCATGCTTTGGTTTGATAAACCACTCCACAGATATCGTTAGGAAAGTTTTCGTGTTCAACACGATTCATAGTGACGTTGGCAACAGCAACCTTACCCGCAAGTGGTTGGTTGCCCGCTTCAAAATAGATGTTCTGTGCAAGACAATGAGCATCCATGTTAAGTTCTAATCCGTGTGCCTTTCCCGAAAAGAATCCCATACAGAATCCAAGAACGACAAGACACATATATTTATATTTATTCATTGGGCCTATCCTACCATCCCAAGAGGGATTTGACTAGAGGGTTTTTTATTTAGGGTGTGCCTTGAGTTACATTAACAGTACAACCACCAACAGTATAACAGTTTTGAGTTATACTATAAGTTTGATTAGTATTGCCTTGTTGTAATAAGTTTAGTGTTGTTGGTTGAGTACCTTGAAGTCTTATTTGTGAGTTGTGATTGGCATTACCCTTTTGCATAATGTCTACATCTGAACCATCAGCAGTTCCGTAATAGTACGTGTGACTATAATGACTTCCAGTACCTTCTTGCCAATGTTCATGGTTTGTATCATCAGCATGAATGTCTAGGTTATGTGTATGGTTTCCATTTTGATACACATCAACATCATTATTATTACCTAATATGTGTCTACCATATGTTGCACCATCTAACTGTATAACGTTTTCCGTGTTACCTGTACCATCGATATCACCACCCCATGCTTTACCCGAACCCCAATATGAGACCCAAGAAATTGAGTTACCGTTTCCTGTTTGCGATAAATCGAATGAGTTGCTTGCGTGAGCAAAGGTAAAATCGATATGATTATCGTAACCTATTTGGTCAATGTTAATACTTACGTTGTCACCATCAGCAACTTGTTCTATGTGAACATGGTTATGTTCGGGCCCAGCAAAGCACTGTCCTACAAAAAATAAAACCATTACTGCAATTCCTAAATGGGTTCCAGTTATTTTCATTAGTTTGTTTGACGAATCTCAATTTGAATGGCTTCATCACCACCCATTGTTATCGTGCTCTCCTTTTCATTGGTTACTGTATTTATTCTAGCCATAGCATCTATGGGTAACGTGATACTTATAGTACCTTCAACTTTTCTAAAGAATTTGACAGTGCCACTTCCAGTATCTACGAAAGTGTTGTATTGAGTATCTTTATCAAATCCTATCAAAGTTCCTTCAATACCATAGGTATTGGTACTTGAACCTGTCCTGTTTATACCCACCTTTCTATCAAGTTCTTCTACAACATCAAGAAGGTCTTGTAAAAAATCTACATCTAGCATGTCCACATCAAGTTCAGTAAATTCTAAATCACCCTCAGAGTCTTTTAATGCATCTACATCAAGACCATCAAACTCTAAAAAGTCTACATCTAGTATTCCACCGTCATCTGATTTAGTTGAAGATTCATCTATAACAGTTTGTACATCAGCTGGCGGACTAACAATAAACATATTGTTAATTAGGTTTGCTGATATATTGTTGATAACTACAGGTTCTGTTGGATATGAACTTATAGTTGATACCATAGTAGCACTGTAAGCTTCATTCAATGTTACGTCAATACCCGATTCATTACTAACTACAATCTCACCCGATGCATTACCGTTTGCGTCAGGCAAAAGTATAATAAGACTGCGCCCAAGCTCATCAATAGTGGTTGTAAAATCTGTTCCGTTAATTGCGATGTTAGCAGTTGGCGTTGATATCGCAATGTTTGCTTTATTCATTTTACCCAGTTTACCCGAAGCAAACCGAGCAGTACCCATTGCCATTCGCATTGTCATTTTTGACATGTTAGGATTTGGGTCATAATAAACTTCATCAATGTAGACTTTAGTATGCTCAGTTAACGCAAGTTCTTCTTCGTCTAAAAACTCTATCAACATTCTACCGTTACCAGTTTCCGCTTCATCATATAAATTGACGCTCGGTAAATTGGTCGTAGGTATGTTCACACCTTCTCTGATGATATTACCAATACCAGTTTGTTCAACTATTTCTCCTATCGTATCCGCATGAACTGGATACGACAAGAGAATAGCATTAATCAGAACTATCTTTTTGATTAATCGTGACTGTAGCATTGTCAGATGTCAAGTCCAAATCAATCTTGCCTGGACATGTGTTGCTTCCACATGAACCACTAGACTGAATTATGTCCATGTTCATAGAATCCCCATCAAGTTCCACTACTAAATCGTGGTCTGAGGCATCTATCTGTTTTGTGTCTATATTATTACTGCTACCAGTAATATCCATTTCCCATTTAGCTTGGTCTGAATCTATATCGATAAAGAACTGGTTAGAACTACCGACTAATGTTAAATCCATGTCCAAATAGTTGGCACTGGCTGCATAACCTTGGTCATAATCCCAAGTGTTACTGCTACCTGTAACTGTTACATCAATATCTGAGTTATCAGCGTCACCAATGTAACCTATATTCCAATCAAAGACATTACTATCACCAGTAAATGTCATGTCGATGGTACTGCTGTCTAAAATCGCAGGCCCAAATAGTTGGTTGCTGTTACCGATTTGGTCAAGGTTGAAAGTAATACTTGCACCTGTCAAAATCATATCGGTTGCAACTGAACCATTCGCAATGGTTCCACCAAATTTATTTCCGTAACCAACTTGGTCGATTGTTAATACTAATGTATCACCAGTTTGTTTTAGAAATATCTCGTTATCATCATCAGCTAAAAGGGGCATAACAGACATCGTCATTAAAAGTGCTACTGCATATTTTAAATTATGATTTATCTTCATTTTCGTTTTCCCCGATGACTATTTCGTCATCATTATTAGGTATGTCTCGTCCCAGTATTCTCCAGTATTTTCTATCGTGTCCTTGATAAATCATTTGAAGAACAGCTGCTTCGATAGCAGACCTTGTTGCAAATGTCACTGACTCATTCTGTGTCACACCGTCCTCAATCTCGATGAGTTGGGTATCCATATCAACAAATTTGAAAACATCAAATCCTTGAGATACACTTAGTACAGTTTTCTTGGTTTGGACGTTCATAAGAACTTCCCCAGTTAATGTACTAACTGCTCTTAAGGAAACAACAATCGTATCTCTACGATAAGCAGTTGAGTGTCCTATACCAAGTGTTCTGGCACCTCTACCACCCGTTTCCATGTTAGTATCATATCCGATTACTCCGCCTTCCAATATGATACCAGCAAAAAGTAGGGGTTGAATTGTAGTCTTTTCATCTCCATCCCCTTTAAATTGTTCTCTTGTGCTTCTAACAATCTGTCTTTCACGAACTAGATTGTCAATTCCTTCTCTCTCGACTACACGGAACCATGTTCCACCACCTGCCGTTTTAAGCGCATCTATCAACATTGCAGTAGCACCTTGAGTGACTGCTGTACTAAACGTTGCGACTCCGTCTTGTCTTTTTCTTTGTCCTGTTAAATCTTGAAACCCATAGACTGCAATAACTGGCATAACCTCAGCTGCTGGCAGCTCTAATAATAATGCATAAGCAGGCAACTTGATTGCTTCGGGGTCTTCAACACACTCCCCAACTGCATTCATTATCAGTGTAGTACAGGAATCCTTCATTACAGGAATACCCGCACAACCAGTCATTAAGAGTACCAGTAAAGTTGTGGACAAAATCCTCTTCATTAGAATCCACCAGTCCCTATAGGAATCTCAATTGTAGTTGAGGTTCCGTCTGTACCGACAATGGTCATGACTATCCAATCGTCACATAAACCATCAGCATTACATATATTTTTTACCTCATAAGTAATAGTATTACCTTCTAATGAAAACGTACCGTACTGTGCACCTTCTTCATTAGAAAACATATTCTCAACTAATTGTTTTGACAGCTGAGCATAAATTCTAGATTCCAAATTTCTAATAAATTTGGCAAGCGTGGTATTATCAGCTTCCCTCTCTGCTTTCAACAGAGCTGCCTTTATGTCTTCAGCAATCTTATCTGCTCTAGACTTTTCTTGATTCTCAATTGTCAAATAATGAGCGGAAGTTCCCTGTCCACTAAATGACGGATTCTTAAATTTGTGGACAAGTTCGTCCGCTTGTGTCGGAAAAACAACACATATCATTAACCATATTATTAATGCAATTTTTGTTCCACTATCCATTTTCCTTTTCCTTAGCGTCCTCTATTAATTTTTGACGCTCACGATACTCTAAGACTGTGTTTACCTTTTGTTGTAAACGAAGCATGTCTTGGTCTAACATTCTAAGTTGGTCTGTCAATTTTATACTTGCGGTGAACATTCTTCCGAGTGCGGGTTTGACTTCTATGGTGATGAATTTCCACACATACCATATAAAGTACCCCATACCCATAGACATAACCATTGGGAAACCGAACTCTGCTATTAGTTGAGCAATGTTACCCATAAAGATTAGTCTCGCCTAGCGTCTATAGTTCCATCCTCAACAAAATTTTCTGCACGAGCAACTCTATCAATTGGCGGGGTGAGTTCTAATGCACTACTGACTAGTAAATCTATTTTGATTATGTCGTTATTCATTACACGTGCTCGTGTTTCAAGCATGTTAATGATGTTTTCTGTGGATGCTATCTGACCTAGGACGGACTCAAATATATACTTGAGCGTCAGATAGATAAAGAATGCCATCACTACCGCTGTTCCGATAGGGATGCCAACTTCACTTAAGAATTGAAATATGTCCATACACCTATTTATAGGTTTGGACTTGGTGAGGTCAGTATTTAGGGTCACTTTTTCGTGACCCCGTATACCTTACTTTCTGATTTGCTTGATTATCTCAGATTTTGTTTTGGAAGGTGTAACAACGATGTTATTGTTGTTAGCAAACTCAATCAATTCCTTCTTCGTGAACTTCATAAGTTTCTGTGCAGTTGGAGCTTTGAAAGATTTCTCTTTCTTAACTTCTTTCTGTACAGGTGGGGTTGTGTCAAATCTACTCGCCCACTCTTCATAAAAACGACCAAATGAATTTTTGTTACTAAAGACAAAAAATATTGGCACTGCGATAATTAAGAGTATCAACCACATAGATGGTTCCATAATATTCTCCATTATTTTTAATTATTTATTACAGTAATTTTTCTTCTTTTGCAAGAGTCCAAAGACCGAATCCTAATGCTGGCCAAGCCAACAGTTTAACAATGGGTGCAGCTGCTAATACTAACAGTGACATACCAATAATCATAGCACCGTCCCATGAGGTACGTTCTGCTAATCTTGATTTAACCCATCCTTTTATAAATTCTAAACTTAACATAAGTTCTCCTATTTGCGAGACTGAAGTTTATTGATTTCCTTAATGGTAATCTTTGTCTGTTCTTCTAATGTCTCTATACGTTTTTTAAGCAGTGGGTATTTCTGACCCCATTTTTGCTCTTGTTTGATAATATCTAGTCCAATCTTATCTTCACACCATTTATCAAATTTCAATAGTGTAGGCATCATAAAGTTAAATGCGCCTGTTGTTGCCAACTTGACTACAATGTTTTTCAGTATTGTTAAAAAGAAACCAACCATGTTAT
>Ga0315320_10000180_pt1 | contig 49958 bp, 68 predicted proteins | sample M140m21515metaG_FD_203458 | JGI IMG/M metagenome (GOLD analysis project Ga0315320, IMG submission 203458) | Ammonia-oxidizing marine archaeal communities from Monterey Bay, California, United States - M1 40m 21515 | ecosystem: Environmental > Aquatic > Marine > Coastal | place: USA: California... | reverse complement strand
TCACAGTCTTCAGAGGAATCTTAGTAGCCTTAGCAATTTCAGGGAGGGATTTGGCTCCCGGATACATCTTCCTAAATCTCTGGGTGTAGGAGGAAGTTTTAGTTTTTTGTCCCTTGTCCGTCTTGAATCCTTTATAGTCTCGCTTGAGCATTTTCTTATAACGCGTCTCAACTTCCCCGAGAGTTGTAAGCCCCCTGAAATATTTGAGTGGTGCGTAGATCTTACCTTCGGTTTTACGCAGTTGTCCGACCTTCTTGGTGATGGCTGCATCACTGAGAGGCATCTTATAGTTGATAAAGAAAAAACCTCATCAAGGAATAAGATGCGAACGTTCAAGATTTCGATAACAGATCAAACTACACCCGAGGGTCTAGATTCGGTGTTCAATAGTATATGGAATTTAGACGAGCGAGTAAAATTGAGAATAAATACCACACGATGTAACAGGGTTTCTCTCCGACGCGTTCTATCTATGAAGAAGGTTTTGGATCATCATAGACCGAATTCTAGTAAATACATCGAAGATAGTACCATTGAAGTAAAGACACGATTCGCTCGAAGAGTGTTGCAGGTAGGTCTATCGTTAATAGGTACGGAACGTCCTGTTTATGTCGAGCTTATTTGATTACTTTTTCTTCATATTTATATTCATTATAGCGTTTCCGTTACTGTTACGGTTATAGAGTTTCATATTCTTCAACTGATTGCTAAGGTTCTGTACTTTGTTCATCTGGATGTAATTCGCAGTGAGCTTTTCAACCAGTTTCGCAAGTTTCATCTTATGTTCGGGGGTTTTGGTTCTCCTCCACCCGCGTTGAATTTTTATCGCAGCTTCCCGATCGCGGTTAGTCGCCAGGTCAGACAGGTTTACTAACTGATCAATCTTCTGTTTCATTATTTTATCGAATTCCTTACGCTTACTTATAGTTGTAAAAAACTCGGGCATCTTACTTCTTCCTGAGATATTTTATAGCTGTCTGTATGTTGGAGTAAATACACCCATCGAACTTAACGCGACCAGTCCTGGGATTGTAGTATCCCTGGTGCCCCATGATGACGGCTCCATGAATATCAACACCCATATAAAAAATACAAGATTATAATATCTAAGAAGAATGAGTCTGACGATTATTATGGGAAATATGTTTTCCGGTAAAACATCAGAACTCATACGCAGACTTAAGCGTCTGAAAGTTACTGATAAGAAGATCATCGTCGTCAACTCTGCCAAGGATACACGGTCCCCCGATGAAGTCCTCAAGACACATGACAATGTCCACTTTGACTGTCACAAGGTACACGATCTTTTCAGTTTAGAAGAGCGACCAGCTTTCCAAAACGCGGATATCGTGGCGATCGATGAAGGGCAGTTTTTCCCCCGTCTCAAAAAGTTTGTCGAGTTTTGTCTTTTTCTAAAAAAGGATGTTATTCTCGCTGGTCTCGACGCAGATTCCTTTCAGCGTAAGTTTGGAGAACTCATCGACTGTATCCCACTCGCCTGTGAAGTTACGAAACTATCAGCACTGTGTATGATATGTAGTAATGGTACACCAGGACCATTCACGAAACGTATCGTACCAGACCTTAAAATAGAACTCATCGGGGGGAGTGACATGTACAAAGCAGTTTGTCGAAAACATCTTGATTAAACTTTAAATCCTAACATCCTCTTTTGTTTATTCGTCGAACGCGAAGGTATCGGAATACACAAAAGACTGTCCACCCACTTATTTCCATCATGAGCACACCACCGGACACCATGTTTATCCAGCGTTTTTCGACACAAGACGCACGGTAATGAAATCCCATCTCCGTACACCGTCTTTCGTTCTATAATCAACTGACCAAATTTTCTATGAAGCCATGGTGTAAACTGGTGCGGCTTCTTACCACTTTTCATACATTTCGTGAAGAGTGTGCGGAGAAGACGTCTTTCAGAACAGCATATATTGTCACTCACAACACCTGGACCTCTAGACATATAGCTTGTGACAGTACAATATTTCATTTAATTTCTCTGTTTATTATAAATGTTTCTCACCGTCCCACAAACGGTTATCGTAGCGATTCTAGTCGCTGTGCTCGTTTCCACAAAGAACTTAGGTAACCGTCCCGCGATTTTACTCATCACTGCGATGACTCTGCTTCACATGTACGATCACATCTTCTTACTCAAGCGTGGCAAGGAGAAGAAGCTCGTCGAGAACTATTGCAGTGCCTGTAACGGTGCATAAAAATCTCAGGGTATATAAATGTATTACCGTCGCGAAAAGTACCAGCCCCAAATCGAGGATCTTAAGGAGAAGGTCCAGACGCTGCTCGTCGTCCCCAAGATGCCCTTCGGCCTCACCGTGTTCCAGGTCGTCCAGGTTCTCATGCTTGCGTACATCATCCTCAAGCAGAATAAACTTGTCTAATTATAGTAATGAAGGTCAGACTCATCAAGAGTCCCAACCCCCAAAAGAAGTTCAGGGCGATCCTCGAGGATGGCCGCGAAGTTGACTTTGGTGGTCGAGGCTATTCTGATTACACGATCCATAAGGATCCTACACGAATGCGTTTATATGTTCAGCGACATGGAGGAACTGTTCCAGCTGTTGATCAGGGAATTCATAAGCGAATGTTGAATGTCAGTCGAAGTGACAAGGAAAAATGGGGTATCAACGGTATTGCAACAGCCGGTTTTTGGTCACGGTGGTTACTTTGGAGTCAACCTTCATTGCCACTGGCGAAAAAGTACATAGCGAAGAGATTTGGTGTAACATTTTTTACATGATATAAAGTAATGGGGCTCGCTGGTAACACGATCTTGTTTTGTGGTTCTCTATTCGTTATCACTGTAGCCGATTTTCACAGGGAATTCAATCGACAGAAGGTACAGTGTACAAAAAATATCGGTTATAAGTAACTATGAGTAGTCCAAGGAGATCACGAAACAACGATAATCAATACGGGTGGGCAGAAATTCGTAGCTATTTCGATAATAGCCCAGTCATCCGCGGGAGACGAGTTCGTCGTGCCAATAACCTGGAACCTGTTCGACGAGCGATTTCCTTCAACTCGAACTCGAACTCGAACTCGAACTCGAACTCGAACTCGAACTCGAACTCGAACTCGAACTCGAACTCGAACTCGAACAATAAGCCCCACAAACTGAACAAGAATGTCAAGAAATTCATAAACAAAAACGTGATGGAGGCTAATAGAAAGAATATCCCCGCCTCTAAACGGGTCTATGTACAGACAAACGTGGGTAACAACAACAAGATTAACCACGTTTACAACAAGCGAGTTCTCACAGGAGTTTTGAAAGCCTCTAAAAAGGCTGGAGTCAAGGCTCGGACTCCTCTCAAGCGAAAATTGTTCAAGAAGCGTAACATAAAAAAGTATCCTCCAGTGAACGCCAATAACTCAAACTCCAACAATTAATTTCCTCGAAGCCCCTTCTTTTTCAGAACATCTTTTAGTTCGGACATAAGTTTTGCTCGTTTGTTGTTCATGATCGGCTTCTTAGGAATGCTAGGAGGTGGGGGTGGAGGTGGTGCGGGTCTTCCACTTACGCTTACGATTGACTTACACAGAGTGATCGTCTCTCTCGCGTTATTCACTCTATTCTTCATGTCACGCTTAACCTTCTTACGAAGTTCGTTAATCGTGAGACGAATACGTTTACCCCTGACATCTTTAGTGACCCGTTCCCCCATCGATTTCACCTTCTTCTTGAGGTCTTGGTAGTCCATTTATCATTTATAAAGAAAATAAACGAAATACAAACATGTCTTACACTGACGATCTAAAAGATACGAATCGTCTCATACGAGAAGTTGTGTTACCCGAACTCGTAAACTTGAGAGGCGAATTGAATGAACTACGACGTCATACGTGGCCATACATACAGTCACAAAAAGAACTTTCACAAATGGACGACATTCAAGCGAAGCGACGCTTTTTGCATCACTTGGATGACGATACAGTGCTACAGTTGCTGAAAATAAAGGCATTCTTAGCCAAGTATGGAAATGATCTAGTTATGCGGGAGTTTGACCTGATTAAAAAAAGTTGTCCGTCCGGTACGTCTTCACAGTGAATGGTGTATCCTTTCCAAAGACTGTAACTGTTTCACCACCGTAGAGTTCTGGGCAGCCGATATCCTCGGTACATTCGCGTCCATCGATCGACACTGGGATGGGGTACACCTGATCACCCTGTGTAGTCGTGTGGTAGTGGTACCTATCGCGGCGATTACGAACTTCTCGACCATATAGGGGCAATGTCTCACCCGTTTCGTTCGTCAAAATACCAATCTGTTGGAAATGTCCGGGTTTGTATCTCTTGATGGGAGGACCTCGATACTCTGGGGAATGAACTTCCCGGACAGGCACCCTCACTGGTACCGGAACTTCCACCTCCACCGGATTCCTCACGATCGCGTAGATCATGACGACGGGAATCGAAAGGAGAACCAAGGAATTGACGAGCTTATAGTTAATCTTCATCTTTATATTAAGCTATGAAATTATTGGGGGTTGACATAGGCTACACAAATATGGGACTGGTCATGGCAACATGTGACGGTCCCCGTATTACGATTGACTACATAAAGAAAGTTGACCTGGGTGACTACAAGTATATGGGTAAAACGAATGACACGGCGATAATCATTTCTTTATTTTTATCCGACTATGACTATCTATTTAAAGAAGCAGACACTGTGCTCATAGAACGTCAACCTCCTGCTGGTCTAACAAACATTGAAAGTTTGTTACACTACATATATATGGACAGGGTTGTTCTTATTTCACCATTGAGTGTTCATAGGCACTTTGGAATGGGTCACCTTGACTATGAACAGCGTAAAGATAGAAGTATATCTATAGCGAGTAAGTATATCGATGACATTCCATATGAGCGTCAACACGACATAGCCGATGCATTATGTATGATCATACACTACAATTTCAAGATGAGTGTTCACTCATTCGACTCGTTCAGGTTTACCAAAACCTGAGTGATTGACTGGATAATCGTTTCGAGTTCAGTGCGAGGGTCCGGTCCAGACTGGAGATACTTCATGTTGAATTCGGTCGTTTCAGTCTTTTCGAGTTCCTCGAGGAGATTCTCGTAGCGTTCCTCATCCTTCTCAAAACGCTCCTTCAGACGCTCGACTTTGTCTTCGAGGAGATCAATCTGTTCGGGGTACAGTTCAAGCTTGACCTGGTTGACGTGTTCCTCATCATTTTCATCAACATCTTCGAGCTTATCCTGAAGCTCATCGATTCGTTTGTAAATTCGATCGATCTCATTAACGTAGTTCTCCTTGTTGATAAGCCTGGAATTCCTGATTGCCTCCATATATTTACAGAACGCGATTACTTTTTAAGTCCCATTATGGTGTGTATACGCCCAAGACGGACCTGTACTAGCATCCACAAGGCGAATGCTACGAGTTTAATCAAACGCCCAGAAGCATCATCAGATACGTTGTACACGGGATCCAGGACACGAGACATGAAGGTTTTCGATTTGTCCTGTCCTGTGAAGTATATCTCTAGTTGTGTCAGGCAGCACGTGTCATCATTTGTTATCCAGTGAAAGAATACGAATGGTACGAAGAGTGAATACATCTCCAACCACCGAACATCCTTCACCAGTGTCGGTACGACTATCCCCGCCACCAGTATCAATACATGGATGAAGAAGATAATGTTCATATATAGTAGACGATGAAAAAATCGTGGAACGAACAACATGAAAATATATTACGACAATGGGGTGAAGCCTCGGCGTGTTACAGGTTCATGAACCATAGGGCCTACTTGATGTACAAGACGTTATCGATGCGGTTCACTCTACCAGTCATTGTTTTGTCCACTGTTACGGGGACTGCAAATTTTGCACAGACGTCGTTTCCGGAGGGTATACGGGGAATTGTTCCTTCTGTCATTGGTGGTATGAACCTAGTGGCAGGTCTCATCGCGACGATCATGCAATTTCTAAAAATCAACGAACTCATGGAAAATCACAGGACTGCTGCATTAGCCTACGGTCTCTTGTCGAGAAACATTCGATTGATGTTGGCACTTCCCCGCGAAGAAAGGAAAAAAGATGGACTCAAGTTCGTGGAAGAGTGTAAGTCGGAGTACGATAGGTTGATCGAACAGTCACCTCCTGTACCCATCAACATCATCAAGGATTTTGAAACTTCGTATCCAGATGAAGAAACAGATTTCATCAAACCAGAAATACTGGATGTTCGACCCATTCAGGTATTGACTGCCATCACAGAGGACACGCCATTCGCTAGGGTTGGGAAAATGTTACAGTCCGAGGAAGAGAGTCGTGAAGGATCGATAGACGTCGAACGAGGTGAATCACGAGAATGAAGAGTATAACGTTGAAGATGAAAACACACGCAGCATATGGAAGTATTTTCCTTTTTAAAGGTTCGACGACACGTTTATGTAGTGCGTCATTCTCGAGCACCAAATCTATGGCCTGATTAGTAAGATCATCCATGGACCGCTTCATTAAAATTATTCCACAAAAAAAGATTGTAAAGGGTGACACAGTCCATGAAGATGCCTATGATCGACTGAAACAGTTATTGGGTGCAAATAAGAATATATTCCTATGTGGTGCCACAGGTGTTGGTAAGACGCATCTACTTCACGAAGTTGTTGATGTTGAAACCTGTATAGACATCCAAAAAAAGACATCAGTGGAATATCTCAAGGATACACATGCTCCCATCATAATTGAAGACTATGATGCCGAACCTCTCGTGTATAAAAATTTAATTGATCATGTCATTGAACACGGAACCGTCAATGGACGGTCATTGATTGTTACATCCATATCTGCATACTTTTTACCAAACTTCGAAGCTGTATTCATCAAACCTCTTACTATTGAACAATTGTTGAACATCAAATCTGGTTCTGGTGCAATAGAAGCTGCTATGAAATCTAAAGGATCAATAAGGAATTTCCTACATTATCTCGAGCACTACGACCAGATTGACGATTTCAAGTCTTCAAAGGAATACGTGAAAGATATTCTTTGTACTGATGACCCCTTCCCATGGATCGATGCTATCCCCGAGCACGGTCATATATGTGACACACTTCAAGAGAACTACATAGACTCTGATGGTGTTGATATTACACGTATCACGAATGCATTATCAGAGTCCGATATGATAGATACGAGCATATATAACGGTCATTGGTCTCTACTTCCATACTACATTCATTCGGGTATACGAATACCGAAGGCTTCACTAGGAGAAAAACTGGACCCCGATAAACTGAGATCAGGTAGTGCCTGGACGAAATTTGGCAACTACAAAATGCGATTCAAAAAGTATAATGAAATACGACGAAAATCAGGAAATCGTCTCGGTGTTGAAGAGTTGTGCCTGTTAAAGAGGTATGCTGAACTTGGTAGATATGATAGACTGTTAGACTATGACATCACACCACAGGATTTTGATGTGATGAATCATCTCGCGACGACAAGTAAGTTAAAACAGAGAGACGTGACAAATATAAAAAAGGGTCTCAAACATGCAATCCAAAGAAGACAATGAAGATACGTCGACCACCGTGAAAACGATCGGTAATGAACTATTCTTCTATGGAGAGATCACACAGGAAAGCATCCTCGACTTTACCGAAAACTTTAAGAAGCTCGAAATTGATGTACTGAAAAAGGCTGCCGACATGTTCGGATACACACCGATGGTCCGTGTTCACATCATGAGCGAAGGTGGTGATCTATTCGCTGGTATCGCAGCCATGAATGTCATCGAAAAGTCAAGAGTCAAAGTTGTGACCATTGCACAGGGGTCGTGTTGTAGTGCAGCAACCTTCATGCTACTGGGTGGCTCGGAACGACGGATGGGTATAAACGCTCAGATACTGATCCATCAGATTTCGACGGGTGAATTCTGGGGAAACTACGAAGAACTCAAGGATGAGGTGAAATCGTGTACAAAGTTCATGAAGGCTATCAAAGATATCTACATGAAAAAAACGAAGATTCCGGAGAATAAATTTAAGAAGTTGATGAAGAAGGATATCTACCTTCCGTCAGCTAAATGCCTAAAATATAAGATCGTTCACGCGACTGACTAATGTCGATATGTCTCTTGTATAGGCCCAATAGCACCAGACATATGAAGATGATACATACCGTGTTCAGGGTAAAACCTTCATCTTCTGGTAACCTAAGTCGTTCCATTCTACCATGATTGATAACTGGTAATTCAGACATCTACTTAAAACCTATATTTTATTATCGTACAATGGAACGCCTTATCAGACAAGACAAATACGGTCATGACCGCTACATCGACATCAAAGTTGAGGACTTGAAGGATGGAACTGCGGACATCGTGAAGATCTCTGGTATCGTGGGGAGTGAAAAGTTTTCCGAGTCACGAACCAATGTCAAGACTGGCTATGAGAAGGCTCTTGGGAGAGCTCAGACCATGTGGAACAATGAGCATACCAAGTGCAACCAAGTGTTGCCTATGCTCGCCAACAAGTGGGAAGATCGTAAAAAGTACATCTCCGAACCGTTTTATGTACAGCCCAAACTTGACGGTGTTCGCCTACTTGTCTCTAAGGATGGGGGTATCTCGAGGACTGGTAAGATTGTACCAGGCACTGAGATTCTCGGTAAGGGACTCAAAGAGGGTGAATATGTTGATGGTGAAGCGTTTGACCCTAACATGAACTTTGAGCAACTCACGAGCACTTTCAAGACTGATCCCTTGAAGCTCAAATTCCACGTGTTCGACTTCTTTGATATGAAGAAGCTTGACATGACCTTTGAGGAACGCTGGGAAAAGGTCAAGTCTCTCAAGAACTCTCACTACGAATATGTAGAGACGACACTCGTCATGCTACGGGAGCACGTTCCGGTGGTCCATAAGAAACACGTTGAGGAGGGTCACGAGGGCACAATGATTCGAGACCGGGGCAGTGTGTATGAGGTGGGTCACCGAAGCAACTACCTTCTCAAGTTCAAGGATTTTCAGACTGAAGAATATGAAATTGTTGGTGCCAGGACGGGCCACGGTCGTGACGCTGACGCAGTTGTATGGGTCTGTAAGACCAGACATGATCACCAATTCACAGTCAGACCCGAGGGAACTATCTCCCAGAGAGAAGAGGATTATAAGAATCGTGAGAAGTTTATGGGGGAGATGCTCACTGTGCGTTTCCAAAACCTGACCGCCCTGGGTGTCCCACGTTTCCCCGTCGGTGTGACAGTTAGAGATTACGAGTGATAGAATAATATGGATGAAATTGTAGAATATATCGGCCTTGCCAGTTCAATACTCATCACAATCATGTTCGTCCCACAAGTTGTTCACGTCTATAGAACCAAGGATACACATGCTATCAATTATGCCTTTCTCTTCATCAACCTCGTCGCCAGTATGTTGGGACTCGTATATTCCATTTATTTTACGGTTGTTCCCATGATTGTCGCAAATACGTCAGCCGGCCTTTTCTCGACATCTCTCATCTGTATGAAATTCTTAAATAATAAACCCTCACTTATAACAAATGAACAGGATAGCTGTTGATATCGACGAAGTACTCGTTCCCTTTTTGTTTCCCATGGCTCAATGGCGTGGTGTTCATTTGCCTCGGAAAGAAAAATACCCCTATCTGTATCGTGACATCTTTTCAATTTCCGAACCGGAATCTCAAAAGATGGTACGAGCGTTCTATAGCAGCCAGGCCTTCAAGAATCTCAAACCCATTCCGGGTGCTCGTGCCAAGTTGTCTACACTTCGTCAGAATGCAGATAAGATTTACGTGGTGACAGGCCGCCAAGATGTTGTCAGAGATACGACGGAGTGGTGGCTCGAAAAGTATTTCCCGGACATCTTCGATGATCTCATATTAACCAACAGCTTCACACCCCTCGAAGTCAAGAAGGCTGACATATGTCGTTCACTGGCTCTAGACACGATGATTGATGATAATATCGGTATTTGTACCGATTGTATCAACAGTGGAATCAATGCCATTCACTTCGTGGGTGAGGACGTCTACCCATGGTGCGAAGAGACAAATATAAGTGTTCGATCTTGGGACACAATTCTATAAAAGTAAACGAATGACATGTTTACTATTTTTCTCCTTCATGAAAATTGTTTCATCACAGTCACCACCCTTCATCGCGACGATGGGTTCTCCACAGGTTGTCCCCGATTTTTTATATCTATCACAGGCAGTCGCTGTCCTCTCTGTGATATTCATATTCTTACTGTACCCAACAAAGGTACGATAAACATCACCTGTATCATCTCGAGCTTCAACGACCACCTTCCAGGAATAGGGTCCGAATTTCCACTCAGACGTCGTATCGATGGGTGGTGGTGGACGATCTAGAAGAGCGGATCTTTTGTGCCCAGTCCTTGAAACGAATGGGGCGGATAGGATCGCAGCTAAAGTCGGCATCTACTATAGTCTCGTTCTTCTCTTTTAAATATTTTTGTGATAGTATTGTAGATGCCGGCTAATACTCTTTTCGTATTGCCCACGGGGATTACTGATATCAAGTTTTCACAGATCCGAGATATGTATGACCAGGGAAACGGTGACAATAATGGATTCAAGAAGTATTATAGAAACGGTTCGTTCGTGGGATCGAGTACTTATCGCACCGATTATGACCCACTCGAAAATAATGCAAGCAATATACCTGTATCTGGAGAACTTAGAATGTCACAATTCAGAGGAGTTTACAAAGAGCATACTGTAACTATAGCCAGCAATGTACTAGCTCCGTACAGCTTATATACCAATGGCGGTATCAGTACTAGCGAAAAAAGAACTTACCGGTTTCGTATTACCGGGAATATTCATCATAACTCTAGTAGTAGTTCCTGGGACAGTAGTGGTAATGGTAAAACTGGAATTAATGTAGACGTACCGAATTCTAATACCAGAGTAATAATTCATGTTACGTCAACCGGTAAAATAGGCGGTGGACCAGGGCGAGGTGGTACGGGTGGTGTTGGTGGTCTTGGTGGGGTTTCTGGTCTTGCTGGGACCGGATCAACCACACAGGGAGTGCGGGGGGGTGACGCCGACTGTACCAATTCAAGATCTGGAGGAGATGGTGAATCTGGAACTAGCGGTGGTCGTGGTGGACACTGTATAACTATAACCGATTATCCTGTGAACGAAACGCTTTATATCGGGAATTATGGAACACTTTACCCAGGTGGAGGAGGTGGAGGAGGAGCCGGTGGGGGAGCTGGTGGAGGGGCTGGTGAATCAGGTGGTGGCGGTGGTAAAGGTGCACAAGGGTATAATGATAATACACAAACAAGATACCAAAAGGATGTGTACCATTGGAGGACATCCTTTATCGCACCCAGTGGGCCCGGGGCGACGACATATAACGTAGAGATAAAATGGAATTATAGTGTTGTATTCTCATCCTCAAAAACAAACCGTAATGATTATGACAAAACAAGTATAAATGGATACACTAGAGGGGGCCGCAAGAGCACCGGCAACGGCATTTATTACGAACTTACTCAACCCACAGTTGTAGAATATTTTGACGGTGGAAATGGGTCAAACGGGCGTCGGGGTGCAAATGGTTCAAATGGTCTTAGGGGTGGTGATGGTAGCATGGGGCGAACCCTTAAGAGTGGTGGGCTAGTGACAAGTAATCAGATCGGTGGACATAGTGCAGCAGCTGATAGAGACGACGTCACCGCGTTGTATGGACACAGTGCTGAAAGTGGTGACACCGGTGCTACCGGTACTTGCAACGCTGGTAATGGTGGTCGGGGTGGTGATTCTGGTCTTGGTGGTGGCGGTGGTGGCTATAGTGCAGGCGGGGCTGGTGGAGGAATCGGTGCGGCCGGGAGTAATGGAGGATGGGGACGACCCGGGAGGGATGGTCTTAGTGCTGAAAGAGACGCACAAGCTGGTGCAGAAAATAGTTGTGGCGGGGGTGATAGGAGTCTTTTTGGTGGTGGTTGTTCCAGAACAAATGGTGGTGATGACGGTGGGGGAGCTGGTGCCGGTGGTGCAGCAGGGACAAATCTATACGATGGGGTCGGTGTAACTGTACAAAGTATACATTTATAATCCCTCTATACATAAATGATCCCACTCATCATCGGAGGTATTCTCATGTACGCCTTCTTTAATTCTCCAACAGAACAAGTACCAGGGTCAAAGAATTTCCACATGTCCGACGGTGCATCCGCGGCCATGTACAAACACATGAAAGATCAGGGCATGTCTGACGAAAACCTTAAACGTTTCGTCATCATGGAAGATCATTTACTGGAGTTGGAAAAAGTTTCCGTGTGTACAGGTATCCCCCGTCTTGGTGAAGCGACCAGTATGTCTCAGCAGATTAAGGATCTTTTCATGGGCTACGACTTTTCGTATCACACCTTCCACCTCAAGCAGGTTGCTGACCCCAGTCGACTCATAAACAAATTTGTGTCATGCTAATCAGACCCCTCAACAATGATCGGTGTTTTTCACTTGAAACCGTATTGACATTATCAAATATATGCATGATGAGATCGTTATCATCATCGGCGTCTTCATCATGTATTTTCTCTTCGACCCGAAGATAATCAGCAATCACATAGATGATGGCATCTAGTAGTTCTTCAGATGCCATCTCGAGCCATGAATTCTTCTTGGTCCCCCATGTCACTGTATCATCCAACACGCGGACACCGTGGCCATACTTCGTTTTACCAAGATTTAGACGACCAACGATAGCATGTCGAATAGTCATTGTATACCTATGTACCCGAAACTTTAAATCATCCGTTCACGTTTCGCCTTGACCATAGGTTTAGGACTGGGAGTCTTTTTGTTTTTGTTATTCAACCACACCTTCTTGTACTTTGCCAACTTAGCCTTGGTCGGTTGGTGTACGTTGATGTAGTTCAAGGCACTCTTTTTGTAGGCAGCTACCATGTTCCGTGGTATACCGTTGACATTCAAGGAGTTTAAGATACGTTTCTTATTCAGATCACGTTTACGTTGATCTTTCCACTTATCCACCACCTGTTTCTTCACCTGATCGACATTCTTCTTGAAGGGGACACCGGTTTTGTTACCACTCGTCATCTTATTGAGTTGAGTCTTCATTTCACGGACGTCATTGTTCAGGGATGGCATGACGTTCTTGTATTGATCCATCCATCGCTTACCGTAGAGCTTCACGATATCTTTGCGAATCGAATTTTCGTCGAGGCCCCGCTTTTTAAGAACAGTCGTGTTGGGCTTTTTGGGTGAGAGAGGCTTCGGCTTCGGCTTTGGCTTTGGCGTCGCCTTGGCCTTAGCTAATATTTTTTGTGCATCTTCTATTTTCTTGCAGATCGCATCCTTCGTTTCATTGGTCGCGACATTGATCTTCATGATTGCTGCAGTTTTGAGAAGTTCATCCTTTTTCATCTGTCTGCAGATCTTTTTTCCTACACGGAACGTCGTGTTTGTTTTGTTACCAACCTTGTTGAGCAATTTCCTACAAATCTCATCCTTCTTGGCAGCCCTAAAGCCATTTTCTCCTTGAACACGGAAATTGACAACACCCATCTGACGTGCAAGGTTTATGAGTTCGGGCTTCTTCATGCGTGAGCAGGTCTTAGCGTTGATCACACGCTTCGCATATTTTCTTTTGGGTTGTGGTGTCACCTTGGCTCTGGTCTTGGGTTTGGCCTTGGTACGAGCCTTTACACCTTCATCGAACTGACCAGTCACACTGATCTGACCATCATCATTCAATGTTTCCATCAAGGATTTACCAATCTCGTACGCCTTCAGCATGTCGGCGGGGTTTTTGGCACCGGATATCTGAACGTTCCCGGACTTGGTGACGATAAACTTTGCGTCATCCATGTATAGATAAAGGAATGGGGAAAGTTCTGGTTCATAGGAAGCATCTTTGATCCCATACATCCTCGCACGTTGAGCTAACACGGATAGACTGTTAAATACACCATTTATCCTGAACTGTCCACTGAGATTGTTGTAAGTAAAGGGATTATAGAAGAATGGTTGGCGTTCCGTGTATGTGTTAACGACATAGCGTCTGATAAGCTCTGGTTGATTGGCGATGTTTGTGCCCACGAAGCCACCCGAAAAGCGAATCTTTCCATTCTTGTAGATGTTTACAGTGACACCCTTCGACTCACCAAAGTCGTTGGAAAGTACCATCTTAAACTGGGCCGTAAAAAACGCGATGCCGATGTTACCCTTGGGTCCAGCTTCACGGGTGTGCGAGAAGCCTTCACGCATCGAACCGTACCACCCCTTTGTTTCGGTCGTGTCTAGATAAAGACCTTCACCGATGGCTGCTTTAGGTAAAGGTGTTTTCGTGAGTATCTTTTTAAGATCCACGACGGCATCTTTCTGTCCGAAACCGGAATCGACTGTCGCGTTGAACATACCCGGGTTAAGTTTAGTCATCTCAAGAGGTGTCAACAACTGTCTGATATTATTGTTGGTCAGACCACCGAATTCATTCTCCTCGAATTCCCTGAAGGCTCCCTCGTACGATCGATTGTTCACCATGTTCCTCTGAAGAGGTGGAGGAACTTGTGTTTGGCGAGGAGGGGGTGTTCGGAAACCCGCGGCACGTTCACGCTGCTTTCGAAGCATGTTTTCTTCCAGTTCTCGGGCAAAATTATTGTCAGAATTCGAGTTCGGACTCTGAATCTCGACACCAGACTGACGGACAAATTCCTTTATCCTCTGGCTCATATTACTAGATGTCGATATTTTTTTTAGTATCCACTCGTTAGGATTTCTTCATTGTCGTCAATCACGTCGACACCATAGAAGACGGGCTGCTTTCTGTAGGATCGCCCCTTGTAGGTCACCGATTCTTCACGCACTTCGATGCCATAGGAACTAAACGGACCAGCGTATGCATCCGGGTTGAACCGAGGTTTAGAGAGATTGAGTGTCTGGGTGCAGTGCAGCGTATAGGCTGGAGTAAACACCGACTGGGGTACGAAGAGTTTAGGATCTCTGTCAACCGCACTACTCTCGAGGAAGTTTGTCAGGGAGCTCGTCACCATCGCAACTTGCTTTTGGATCTTCTTGAAATACGCAGGAACAACAGCCCATGCATCTCTATCAGCGTACTTCTGTCCATATTCGACATAGGCACGGACACACTTCAGAAGAATGGCAGGAATCTCGTTTGCCAGTTTATTGTTGAGGTGTGGATCGGCATCGTTATCCTTCACCTGTTTGGGAAAGTCGAAAACCAAAAGACGACGTAAGATGGATCCAGACGCATCTCTATAGTCAGGCAGTTCGTTGCCAGCCATGCACCCCGGCGTCGTCCACTTCATAGATTTGGCCTTTTCGTGTTTGATTGCAATACTTACATCTTCACCACTGATGATCGACTGGAGTTCAGCTTGATTCAGACTCATATTCGTTTTACACTCGGGGGCGATAAACATGAAACCATCGTAGATTGCTGAAAGACCGAACTGTTTCTCCGAGTTAGAGCTTAGCGTTTTGACATCTTCGGCTTCGTAGAATTTCTGAAACACGTTCGTCAACAATGTCGACTTACCCGTCCTCGCCACACCCTTGCAGTACATGGCAATCTGCCACCCATCGAGATCATTCACATCGAAACAGAGACGTCCACCCATCACGTACATCCATCGAGCAACATCCTTGTCAAAACCTTGGTAATCCAGGATACTTTGGAAATAGGGTGTTGGAATGTCCCACCAATCTTCGAGGTGATCGTAGCTCTCGAACATCTGATCGAAATACTTACAACTGACGATCGTGGGATCGAGGCACTTATACTCTTTACTTTCGTAACTGTAAAAGTTGGATCTAAACTTACCAACACTTGGGACCCACTCCTTACCGATGAAGATACCGTTCTTGAAACTCCACACATGACGATTCTTAGTAATCTCAGGAAACTGGATGTCGTAACACTTGGTCACGTGGTGAACGACATCACGAATGGTCGCACCACGAGACGTGAGATTCTCCCAGTTAACACGATTTGTCTCCTTCTGTGAAAACATATAGAGCTCTGATTCGATTGTCCTATTGGGTTTCCATGCACGAGTAGCATACCCTTCCGGGGTGGCAATCTGTGTACAACAATACCCTTTGTAGCGACGTATGTTATTCGAGTACGTATGATTCAAAAAGGCTAAGATAGACTGTTGATACGGTGAGAGTGTATCCGTTTGGATCGTATTACACCTGAACAAGATGGGATCGGAATCAGGATTCACTGGGATGCATGTCGGGTTATTGATTCGTTCATACATCCTCGCGTGACGAAAAACAATCTGAAAAGCATCATCTATCTGTTCGATGATGCGATTGATACGAACTGAAACCTTCAGACCATCATCGTTTGGTTCATATTCCGAAATTTCGAGGGCTGCCGCTCGGTGATACATGTGTCCCATCAAGGTAATCACACGCCGATGCGACCCCGAAATGTGATCCATGTCGATACGGAATGGTTTACCCGTCGCTGGATTGATTTCTTCTGGTCTAAAAAAACGCTTGTATCCCAGCTCGGTCGGAACAGACGTATTGTTTTTATTGTCCATCTCCCATTCCTTTTCATGTGCTTCCAGAACTTCCAAGAGTTGATCGGAATCTAAAGTCTGAACTGAATTTTTAAGCGTCTCCATATTCGATTGAAGTTGGTCGGCATCTTCGGATATGTAGTGGGTGTCTTTCATCCCTCGATTTACTAATACTCGCAGCTATTTTTTAAGCCAGCTTGCCAAGTATCTTTATCAGGATTTTATTTTGTGTCTGTACCTGCTGTACCAGTGATACTAGGGCACTACAGACAGTATCACCCTCGGGGGTCGTGAGAACATCGACGAGGTCGATGCCCACATCTTCATCATCCATGAACAACTCCTCCTCCTCTGGAAGAATCTCTCCTTCTTCGGGATTCTCAGAAATCTCGTCGGGGTAGGTGGTCATTTGATGTATACAGAGAAAAGACCGATGTCTATTTTTCGCATGTGCGGTATCAGGCCAAATTAAAATCTTACTATATAGTACAAAACTCTCATAATGGCCGGTGGTCTCATGCAACTCGTAGCTTATGGTGCCCAGGATGTATACCTGACTGGCAACCCCAAGGTAACCTTCTTCCAGGCTGTGTACAAGCGTCACACCAACTTCGCGATGGAGAACATCGAGCAGACGACGAACGGTAACCCCTCCAACAACGGCCGCATCTCCGTGACTGTTGCCCGCAACGGTGATCTCATCGGTGACATGTACGCCGAGCTCACCTCCAAGTCTACCCTCCTCACCGTCACTGGTGACGCCCCTGACTGCAACTGGGTCGCCGAGCGTGCGATCAAGACTGCCGAGCTTTCCATCGGTGGTCAGCGTATCGACAAGCACTACCAGCGTTGGTGGCGCATGTACTCCGAGCTCTACCTCGATGAGTCCAAGAAGGCTAACTGGGGTAAGATGACCTCGGGTAAGGGCCAGGTGTTCCTCCCCCTGATCTTCTTCTTCAACCGCAACCCCGGTCTCTACCTTCCCCTCATCGCTCTCCAGTACCACGAGGTCCGCATCGATTTCGATCTGACCGACGAGTTCGAGGCGTACTTCAACACCAACACCTTCAAGGTCTGGGGTAACTACGTGTACCTCGACACTGAGGAGCGTCGCCGCTTCGCCCAGAAGGGTCACGAGTACCTGATCGAGCAGGTGCAGCACACTGGCGTTGACTCCGTCGCCGCGGGTGAGACCAAGCAGGTCCGCCTCTCGTACAACCACCCCATCAAGGAGCTCGTGTGGGCCGCCGCCCCCGCCTCTTCTTCCAACGCCAAGCTTTGGAACTTCACCTCCAACGTTGCGGAGACTGATGTTGTCCTCAACTCCGATCCCACGGATCCCACCAACTCCAACTGCTTCGTGCCCCTCACCCAGGCGACCGGTGTTCCCCTCTTCGCTTCCGAGGGTTCGCTCCGCCTCGTCGAGGAGGGTGCCTCCGCGGATGCCGCCGTCGGCCCCGTCGAGTCCTTCAAGCTCGTTCTCAACGGTCAGGACCGCTTCAAGGAGCAGACTGGCAAGTACTTCAACCAGGTTCAGGCGTACAACCACCACTCCGGTTGCCCCATGCCCGGCATCTACTCCTACTCCTTCGCTCTCAAGCCCGAGGAGCACCAGCCTACCGGCACGTGCAACTTCTCCCGCATCGACAACGCCCAGGTTGCCATCAAGATCAAGGAGGCCATGGGTACCGGTGCCGCGACCTCGCTCAACATGTTCGCGACCAACTACAACGTCCTCCGCATCCAGTCGGGTATGGGTGGTCTCGCTTTCTCCAACTAAGCATTCAGTCTTAGTTTTCTGAAAATATAAAAACTCAATTTTAAAATGCGTAGTAGTAATGCTATTTAAAATTGATTAGACATTTACATGTAGATGCCAAAGTTTTCACGTGCCCAATTGATTACTACCCTGTCTATGATGTTGAACGCCATACAAGACGACTCTGATATGGAACTTAATAAAACTATGGCACTGTCTATGTTTGAGGTTACCCTCAGATATTACAATCTTTTCACACAGGGAAAAGGTGATAAGAAATTCATTCAGACTTGTTATAATAAGGCGAAAGGACCTAAAAATGATCCCAGGTTTGCGAAGTATGTTGTTAAATTTGAGGAACTTACTAGGCCGCCACCCCTACGCCGTTCGGCAAGATTGCTTAAACGTAAGCCTCTCATTCTAGATAATGTTCAAGAAAGTGTTTGAACTTTTTGTTAAAGTGGATAAGCCTAAATTAGGACGCTGGTCTCTAAAATCTTGTAGTGAAATTTCAACGTCTATCAATTCTGTGTATCAGAATAGAGACCATTGTGGTGACACGATCTGTAAGACTCCCAAGAAGGCTTCGGAGTATAAGGATAAGCCGCGATAAATATTCATGTATGAAATTTACACTGATGGAAGTTGTCTCGGAAATCCTGGACGTGGTGGCTGGGGTGTGGTTAGCGACGACTTTAAACTCTGTGGTAAACAGTCTGATACCACCAATAATGCAATGGAGATGACTGCCATTCTAAAAGCCCTTGAGGAATGTGTGAAGAGGGACATACAAGAAGTGTGTGTATTTACGGATAGTCAATATGTCAAGAATGGTATCAGTTCATGGATCATAAACTGGAAAAGAAACGACTGGGTAACTTCCACTGGTACTCCCGTAAAAAACAAGGAACTATGGATCGCCATCGACGAAGTGCGTCGTTCATTATCGAAGGTTGAGTGGAAATGGGTCAAGGCCCATAACGGTGATCCCAAAAATGAAGAAGTTGATAAACTGGCTTATGAGGCTGCCGGTGGGATCACTAAGGCAAAGTTTTATAGTGTCTTCAAGGGATTTAAACCAGGTGTTTACACGACATGGGACGAAGCGAAGGAGCAGGTGAATGGGTACCCTGGTGCGGTATACAAGTCCTTCAAAACTGAAGAAGAAGCGAAGAACTGGATGACTCGTGTGTACTTGGAAGTTCCATATGAAGAAAAGGATGATGCCAAATCTCACGGTGCAAAATGGGATGCGGAAAAAAAGAAGTGGTGGGTACAAGAAATGAAACCGGAACTTGAAAAATATGTCAGGGTACTGTAGACTATGAGTACCGGTGACTGTGAGTGGTGCGACAAGCAGGAGAAGTTACTTATAAAATGGGCCGAGAAGGCAGCGGGATATCGCTGGCTTCATAACCATGCACGTCTATTCTATAAGAATCAAAATGATTGGCTGGCCTATCCTAGTATAGTCATCGCAAGTATAACCGGTGTAGGTGGTTTCGCCGTTTTGAATCCCAGTGGCAACGAAGACGTATCCGAGGATACAAAGAATAATATCATGATCATCCAATACTTCTTCGCCTTTCTGAACGTACTCGGTGGTATTCTTACATCAATAAGCAAGTTTAGTCAAAGTTTACCACTTTCAGAAGCTCATTCAGCAGTGTGTGTACAATGGTCGAAGTTTTACAGGAGTATTGATATGGAAATATCTCTTGATGTCAAACACAGAACGAATGTTGTCGAGTTTATTATGAAATCAAGAGAGGAATATGACAAGTTGTTGAGTGACTCACCGGATATACCAGCGATATCCATACAGGCATTTCTTTCACAGTTTCCAGATAAAGAAAACAAGCCCGATGTGTGCAACGGTTTAAGTATTCTTGTAGAAGACGATGGTGCATCTATACGATCATCTCAACGTGCCGTTTCTCGTTGGTTGGGTGCATTTTCAACTATCAACGGGAGACGTAGAAGTCAGGATAAGAGAGATGAATTAGAACAGGTTTAGAATTCGTCATCAAACTCAATCTCGTCAGAGTCGTCATCCATTTTACCATAGTCACCCACTCGCTTTTCAAAGAAGTTCGTCTTACCATCCAACGAAATGTTCTCCATGAAATCAAAGGGATTCTTGGAGTTCCAGATCACCGGGAGACCAACCTGTTTCAAAAGTCGATCTGACACGTACTCGATATACTCGGACATCTTTTCAGAATTCATACCAATCAGGCTACACGGAAGTGCATCGAGAATGAAAGCCTTTTCAATTTCAACAGCTTCCTTGATTATCGTGTGAATGGTTTCCCTTGTTGGTTTTTGGCGGAGCATGTTATACAGTTCGACAGCGAATTCCTGATGAAGACCCTCGTCTCGGCTTATCAATTCGTTACTGAAACAGAGTCCCGGGAGAAGGCCACGCTTCTTGAGCCAAAAGATGGCACAGAAGGACCCAGAGAAGAAAATACCTTCTACACAAGCAAAGGCGAACAGGCGTTCCGCGAAGGGTCGTGACTTGTCAAACCATTTCATAGCCCACGAAGCCTTACGTTCGATACAGGGAATCGTCTGTATAGCTTGAAAGAGCTGCTTCTTTTCCGTTGAATCCTTGATATATTTGTCGATGAGTTTTGAATAGGTTTCACCGTGAACCATCTCATTATGAGCCTGGTACGCATAAAATGACCGAGCTTCAGATGATTGTATTTCATCGGCGAAATTGTTGTTAATGTTTTCGAATACGATCCCATCAGATCCAGCGAAGAATGCTAAAATATACTTGATGAACTTTTGTTCGTTATCCGTCAGGTTTTTCCAGTCTTCCATATCCTTGGAGAAATCAATCTCTTCGGCTGTCCAGTTAGACATCTGGGCCTTCTTGTAGAGGTCCCAGAGATTCTGGTGTTTGAGGGGAAAAACGGTGAAACGGTCTAACGTCGGTTCCAACAACGGTTCATACTCTTCTCTGAGGAACTCTTGGAATTCAAAATAGTTACCGATATGACGATCGTTCATAAAAATTTGGGGATAGGAATCCAACTTACCTCCACACATTACTTTTAATTCTTCTCGATCCATGTTGATCTTTTCATACTCTATGTTATCCGACTCACATAGGTCTACCGCCTTATTACACATCCCACACCCATCCTTTGAATAAATACGAACTTTCATCTGTGTTATTTGCCCTGATTATTTTTTGTCCGAAAACTCTAAGTATGATTTCGCGCGAAAGCATATTCCAGGACGACATTGTCAAGTTACTCGTAAACGAAGATGGTATAGAAGATCACATGTACGCTGTTGTTGGTATGAATACCGGCAATACTCTAGGTGTCAAATACCTGTCCCCGACAAACAAGTTGTACAAGTCTGCTTGTGTCTATCAGATGGAGACAGGTGATTTGAATCCAGCACCATTTGAGAGTGTGAGTGAACATTACCCAAGTGGGACCAAATTTACCGACATCGGTATGAAGATGGTTGGTGATAACATGTATAGTATCTATGACGAGATCGATGTAGAGGATGAGGATAGCGACATCTACGAAGATCATGACGAGTCTGAGACTGATTCGGAGATGGCAGACTTTATCGTCCCAGATGACGGTGTACCAGTCGAAGCACCCCCTGGTCACGAACTTGTCGACAAGGCGTGGGAAGAATGGAAACCATCTACACCAGGTGCACAGAAATTCAAGGAAACGATCGATATGATTGAACAAACGTTAACCTAAGTGCGTTCTTCCAGATGAAATTAATAATCGACATCCAGTAGAATGGAATTAGCTGCTATATGGAACCAGGTCGATGACCTCTACGGTAAAAAAGACGAAATAAAGTTAGTCATTAATAAAAATTTTTGTGTGGAGTGCAATGGAGTAAAAGTTTACACACCAGAGGGACTACCGGTTTGTTCATCGTGTGGTCTCGTCGAAGATCGCTTCATCGATGAATCACCCGAATGGACAAGTGGTGTGAGTGAAGATGGAAAAGTAAATGATCCATCGCGATGTGGAAATCCAAACTCGAACCCCGAACTTTTCTCACAGGCGTGGGGTAAAGGGACTGTCGTCGCAACGACGATGTCATCCAAATATGAACTCAAACGTATGGCGAAAATTAATTTTCACATGTCGATGAATCATAAGGATCGATCACTCTTCCATGCCTATAAAGATATTGATGAAGCATGTCACACACTCCCAGAGTCTATACTCAAGGACGCCAAGATGATGTACAAAAAATTCGACGACAGCAAACTCACCAGAGGTGCGGTTCGTACAGGAATCAAGGGAAACTGTGTTTTGTACGCGTGTAGATTGTCGAAGGTACCTCGGACGACGAAAGAGATTGCCGACATGTTTGGAATTCAGAGCAAGGATATGAGTCGCACAACACAAATGTTTAAGGAAACAATAATGGGAAAGACTGAAAAGAATTATATGACGAAACCTTGTGATGTCGTACATAGGTTACTAGGAAACTTCAACGCTGGACAGGTGTATCGACCAATCTGTACTAAGATGTGTAGCGAAATTGAAGACTGTGTCGAACTCATGAGTAAAACACCTAACAGTATCGCATCTGCTGTGATATTGATAGCACTCAAGGGTGTTCATACGAAGAGTGAGATTTGTTCGACGTGTGGTGTTTCAGTACCCACGGTAAACAAGATTGAAACTATTATTAAAAAGCACTTAGAGGCGAAAGGCGTGAAATACTAAAATGGTAAAGATATTTCTATCGACGCCGTGCTACGGGGGGTTGTGTTTAGATAAGTATATGATTAGTGTAATTAAGCTACAGCTTCTCCTCATAAACAAGGGTGTTCAACTCATGATCGATACGACCGAGAATGAGTCACTTGTACACCGAGCTCGTAATGTCGCTGTCGGACGGTTTATGCAAAAGACTGACGCCGACTATTTCATGTTTGTAGATGCAGATATTGACTTTGATCCCGAATCCGTTGTCAAACTTCTTGAATCTGATCATGATATCGCCGTGGGGTGTTACCCGAAGAAGGTTGTTATGTGGGATCAGGCAGCTGATGCTGTAAAGAATGGTGACGACCGGGATATGGCGATGCTTTCATCGAGTCTGGTTGTTAACATCGGGTCTTCGAGGCGAAGCGTCAAGGATGGATTTGTCGAAATTCTCGATGGACCGACTGGTTTCATGATGATTAAACGGTCCGTCTTTGAGAAAATGCACGAAGAGTATCCAGAATTGTGGTGTAAGAATGATCACCAGAACCGGGATTTTGACGACTATTGTGCCGTCTTTGATTGTATGATCGACCCGGACACGAGACGATACCTATCTGAAGATTATGCTTTCTGTCGTCGCTGGCAGAAGATGGGTGGAAAGATTCACGCACACATTCACACGACATTGGGTCATATCGGCAATCTACCGTTTAGTGGATGCCTTAGTGATAGGCTTAAGGTTTAGACGTGAACGTTTATAAATGAAGTTTGCCACTATCATTGTCACAAGATCCAAGTCGTGTCACGTGAAGACACTTCATACGATTCTTCGTATGAATATCGCGTGTATACAGAATGGTCACAAGAATGAAATCTCACTTGTGCATGATGACCCCTTCGCGAAGGCCAAGGCTATCGAGAAGCTCATGACACTGAGTGATCGTATCCTTTTTATTGATTTTGGAATCAGTATCGACGAGGTGAGCATCCAAGAAATGTTTAAAATGGGCGAAGATGTTGGATGTTTGGTCTATCCCGGTGTTAAGGAGGGTATCGATTGGACAATGTTCAAGGACAAGGTACGATCTGATGTTGATGAACCGAGACACCAGATGGGTCTCTCTTTCGACACGGATGTTGATGAGAAGATTTCAGAGGATATCTACACAGTGAAGAATACGTCGGCTCGTGCTTGGGTCATGGACTGTAAATCGGTATCCGATACACTGAAGGCCTATGACGGTGATAAAAAGTTCGGGGCTACCGTGATTCCCCCTAGAACGGATATGATGTTTTTCAAATTTAGAGAAGTTGGTGTTAAAATTATTGCATTTACGGCGGCTAAGTTAACCATGACCTATGGTCATGAGTGTATCAGCAGTCTCATCAATTCTGCCGGGGTTAAATCTACATAAAGTTAACGGACCTATATTTACTATGAATGACTACGTCAAGGATTTTATTCTAAAGACGTGGGGTGTGAAGGATAGGTTCCCCGGTCCTCAACCCATATCCATCGAATTCAAGCATTTTCCCATACTACGAAACAATGACTATGTCGTATGCGAAAAGACTGATGGTGTTCGTCACATGATGGTGGCTCTCGTGTACGAAGGAAAGAAACAATGTGTTTTCGTAAACAGGAATTTTCAGATGTTTTCTGTCCCACTTCATTTCAAAAAGTCCATATTCGATGGAACGATTTTGGATGGTGAACTATGTGGTGACACGTTCCTGGTGTACGACACTGTCATGGTTGAAGGTAAAGTCGTGGGTCAATATAACTTCTTAGATCGTTTGGATCACATGGAACGAGTGACCAAGGGACTCATCGGTCTCAAATCCGATCGTGTCAAGGTGAAGATTAAAAAGTTTCATGTCATGAAGGAATTCAAGCATTTCATGAATGACTATCTCCCAACGGTCAAGGAGCCAATCGATGGTCTTGTGTTTACACCCGTCAACAAACAGGTTATGATGGGTACTCACGAGACGATGTTTAAATGGAAACCCAAAGAGAAGAACACTATCGATTTCTTGGCAAAGGTGAATGAACAGGGTGTGTGGCGGTTGTATGTACAGGATAAGGGGAAGTTGTACATGGAAGGTGAAATCCCGGCGGACAAGGTGGCTGTCACACCACTCCTGGAAGATGGGGCGATCTTGGAATGTGTGTACATGGAAAATGATGCACCGATGTGGTGGAAGCCATTGTTGAAACGCGAAGATAAGAATTATCCGAACAACCGGAGAACGTTTTATAGGACACTCGTCAACATCAAGGAGGATATCAAGATGAACGAGTTTTTAAAGTGTACATGAGTAGATAGTGTGGAGCCATGATGGGTAGTTTTTCAGATCTAACTACATCATCATCCTTGTAATACCATTGGTCATCTGTTTTAGTAAACGCTAGATAGTGCCCACCCCTCTGAACACCCATATGAATGGCTGATGCTACGAGTTCATATTCGTGATCATCTATGGAAATATTTTCTACAACTTCGAAATGCCCTCTCTTGTCAAAGGATACCATCAATACAGATGGACACTCTGAGAAGAGACACCTCGTCGTCGCCACATGATGTACCTTCCCGTCATCATCCTGATAATCATTCAACACGTTCCATTTTAGACTGTTCCCCATCATCTCTCCCAGACTCGTTGACGTTGAAGTTAATATGTGAATACTGAAAATCTCTTCATGTGATTTCTTCCCACCGGGCCATATAGTCTCCTGAATTTTCTTACCGTAGAAATGTTTCTTCAACACTGGCAACGAATTTTCAAGTATGTCGATAATACAGAGTATGGCTTCTTGTGCATCATGCTGTCTCCCAATGACAAACCTTGGAAACTTGTTGACAAATTCTTCCAATAGGCTATTCACGTTGAATGTAATTTTGAGTGTGTCATCCCAATACTTCCTGGTGAATTCAGAAAAGAGTTTCGTGAATAGACAAGGACCATCGTAATTTCCCTTGGTAAATAGGGTTTTTATGATGGGGATGTGTACCAGGCATTGAAGAGATGTATTAAAGTAGCATGTGTTTCCAACATTGAGTATTCCCTTCATTACATTTTTTGTATAAAAAACACTTAAGAGTAAGACGCATCTTGAGAATTGTAAGAAATAAAGATGAACGTTGAAACGGTCCACAAAAAGATTCACAAGGTGTTCGGCGATCACCAGAATGATCCGAACATCGAAGTTGAAATGCGTCTCGGAAAGTTTAATGGAAAACTTTTCGACACGAACGTCGGGAAAGAAACTTTTGACAAGATCTATCGAGCCCTGGTAAAGTACCAGGGTTGGGAAAAGATTTACACCACACAGGAAGAAGTCTTTTACCGGGATCGAGACAATATTCGTATGTCGATCGATGAAACCTCTGGTGATCAGAAGGTTGTTCAAAAGACTTCTGTCCACAAAGAGGACATCAAACGAATTAAGGGTGTTCCCTATGATGTTCGGATTGCCTTCAGTAAGGAGGTACCGACTGAGATTGATGATTTCAGTGACATGGACCGGAAGCGTACCAAGCACCGCCAATCCTTTATCCGTAAGAACCTTTCCATCGATCTAACGATGTCGACTGGGGATGCAGTAGATTTGGATGCTGAAGATATGACCGATTACCAAATTGAGTTTGAAATCATCAAGCCCGATGACGTGAAGAGTAAGAATGAGTTATTGAACATCATTCAAAAAGTAAATGATCTGTTCAAGGTATTTTAAAGTCCCGCAGGGCTGTCATAGGAACCGGTTACATCGAGACCCTCTAGCTCCAGACCTGAATCCACAATCTCAACCTTGTCTTCCTTCATACCGGGAAGGGGGAGGGGAGCATTCTTCATGGGAACAGGAACAACCACCACGGAATCTTCCTCCTCAACAACCTTGGTGGGGGGAGCTTCCTTCTTGAGAAGCATGATACCCCACACGACCAACATGAACACAACAGTGTGTAAGACGAGACCACCGAACTTGGGGCAGCCGTTAGGACCAGCGACCCATTGCCCGAGGAGACGACGCATTAGAATAAACGTTTGAGGGTTGGCAATCACGAAGAAAATCAACGCAGACATCAGAGAGATGAGAAATTTCTCTTGACCCTTCTTGCCATTGCACCCACATCCACAATCTTTAAAGAGACCCATTTTATTTTACCTGGAGAAAAAAATATACTTAAAGTTTCGGATCCTATAGAATATATAACCAACCAACAATGTCGCTTGCCATCCAAAAGTTTTCCGATTTCAATGCCAACAACATTTCCTTCTCCAAGCTTCGTAAGAACAAGAACGGAGGAAAAGCTGTCTACCTCAACAGTAGCGACAACAAGAAGATCTTCGTCCAACTCCCTTTCATGCGTTCCCCTTACGGTCTCAGTGTCTACACTGACGAGGGTACTGGGCGAACGAGCTATTCGCTAGACCTATCCTTTGACCCCGACAACCCTGAATCGGCTAAGTTTCACGAGGCTATGTCTCAACTCGATGAACTTGTTGTCAACACTGTCGCTGAGAACTCTAAGGAGTGGCTCGGTAAGAAGTTCAATGTCGCCGTCCTGAAGGAAGCTCTCTACAAGCCCATCGTTCGTGTTGGCAAGGAGCAGTATCCTTCGACCATGAAGCTTAAGATTCTCACCAAGAGTGATGGATCCTTCGTACCAGAAGCGTACAGCATGCAGCGTGAACGCGTCTCTCTTGACACGATCGAGAAGGGGCAGAAGGTGCTGGCCATCATTGACCTTAACCAGATCTGGTTCATCGATAACAAGTTCGGTGTGACGATCCGCCTTCAGCAGGTACTCCTTGAGCAGTCCGAGAAGCTTCCCTCGTTTGCCTTCCAGGGTCTCGACCTTCCCGATGCGAACGGTGCGGAGGTCGATGTGGAAATTGATGAGGAGCCCGAAATTGACGAGTAAAAAAAATATACACACACAATAGATGAAAAACATTATCACCATCGCACTCTTATTCGGGATCATCTATGGTTCGTTAGAACCTGAACATTTTGGATTTGAGAGTGTCCTCGACCCGTTTTACTTTTCGTTCACGACGATGAGTAGTGTTGGCTACGGGGACTATACACCGAAGACGAACCTCGCCAAGGTGTTGGTCATGTGTCAACAGGGTATGATCCTGAACGAGCTCGTGTTTTAGATACACATTGATAAGAAGGTATCAACCTTCTCTTGAATGTCTAAAAATATGTCGCGTACTAGTAGTATGAACGCCCAGGTGAAGACGCTTCTCAGGGGCAAAAAGGCGTGTGATCCCGCGTCACATCTATGGTTGAAAAAGAAGAACGGGACCATGACCAAGGGTGCCGTAAAGATTGGTGAAGGCGAATATGGTAAGGTGTACCGCGGGTGCGTTGATGACGAATGTAAAAAATACATCGTGTACAAAGAAATCAAAACACCTTCATTGAAGAACAATGTACCCCTGGCAAGGTATAAGAGGGCATTCGATGAAATCAATCCAAAGATGGAATTTACCATCGCGAAAAAATTGGAGGGCTTCGGAGTTCCCAAGATGTACCTATACAAGACGTGTGACAAGAGTGATATTCTTTATTCTGAGTACGTGAATGGTAAAGAATTCAGGGAATGGATAGTGACGCAACCCACTCTTCCCGCTATAAAATCAGTCATGGCCCAGGTAATCTATAACCTCTACCGTATCCAGAAGAAGTATCCAGGGTTCCGTCACCACGATCTCCACGGTGGAAATATTCTTGTTCGACCAGTTCCCGTGAAGGATATGAAAATCATGGGGTCTACGATTTCGAATGCAGGGTTTGAAGCTGTCATAATTGATTTTGGATTTTCAGTCTTCCCGAGAATTAAGAATCCTCTCGTCAATGCCAACAACTACAAGAACATCGGCATCTCGAGAAAGTCTGACAAGCACTATGACTTACACTTTTTCTTGAACTCTATCAATAACCTACTTCGTCAGCCACGGACAACGACCGAACGTACCGTGAAGACCTTCATTGAAAACTTGTTACCCAAAGCTTATCTCACAAATATGTCAAATGTTGTCCAGAACTATCGATTGAAGGGTAACAAAACGGTGAATCTGAGCTTTGAGGATGTTCTGTCTAAACCTTTCTTCACTGGTGAAATGAAGATTCCATTGATCAAACCAAGACGTAAGCCTGTTATTAAAATCAAAACTCTTAAACCAATAACACCAGTGAACAAGGATGCAGCTAAGGCGAGGGCGATCGCAATCCTCAAGGCGGGTAAAGCGAAACCCAAAAAACGTCCCGGTATCGTCAGAGCACGACCTTGAAGATTCGTTTCGTACCTTCATCGGACACGAATAGTACCTTAAACTTTGGGGTCTTGACGAGTTTCTCACCACTTTTAGTCATGAACGATTTCATCCGTTCAACTTCACCACGGGGCATTTTCCTGGTGTACTTGAGCGTGACATTCTTGTTGCCCATTGAGAGTACAGTTGAAGACATTTTAATATCTACCTATACTAAAATATGATCGCGTTCGCCGTTCTCATTCTCGTCAATGCCTACATTCTAATGAAGACGGGTACTACCCAGGCTGTAGCTCCCGGGGAAAAGGGTTGGACTATTTTCGGGACCATGGGGTGTGGTTGGACTCGGAAACAGCTTGAACACATGAAGAAGGTCAAAAAACCCTTCACATTTGTTGACTGCGACAAGGGTAACTGCGAGGATGTCGACGCGTTCCCTACGATTGTTGCTCCCAACGGTGAAAAGCATGTTGGTTACAAGGAGGTTTAACAACCACGGAGTACCATCAAGGCAACCGAAAGAAGAAATGCGTCAAGTAGAGACTTGATAGGTTTAAGTACAGTGATGTGCTTTACTAGGGACTCGTTCCAGAGAAAGCGAAGAAGGAAGGTGCTGATGAGAATGATGACTGTATACAGTATCACGAGCTTCACACGGTCTTCGGTCTTCTTTGTGGCGGCAATATCAAGGATCATTTATAATATATCAACATAATATAAATGAGCCGTCGTCAGCCGCCGCTGAGTGGTTCTGAACCCACGTTCACGAATAAGTACTGGGGTACATCGATCGGTATAGGCAACAATAACTGCTACGCCTATGCCGTTGGTGACTATGAAAAATATCGTCACCAGAAGAGTGTTCCGGGTGATAGAAGTGGTCGCTCCAAGTGGTATCATTCGTACACGAACTGTAAGAATCTACCACAACGCGTCGTTTCTGATAATCCCAAAAAGGTGTACGTCGTCAAGGGAAATACGAGATGCAAGAAGGGGTACTACAAGGTCATGATGTTTGTGACTGGTAAGAAGAAGATGACACCATTCAACAATGGCGACTTTCACTTCTACAAACAGCATGGCCTGGTGGAATATAGACCAAAAGATGGAGACACGAAGACGAGCATCGCTAAGTTCTTCAAGGTGTCGACGCGTAAAATACCAACAGTCGTTGTGGGTAAGATTATGAAGATACGAGTGAATGTCTTCAGTCATAAGCGAGGTTGGGCTACTGGTCCCTTGTTAAAGGATGCGAAGGGGCAGGTCATCAAAGATCCTAGAAAGGCGAATAAAAATTACGGTAGTTTAAATTACAATACATATTGTAGCTCATTCTGTGTCAAGAACAAGGGGATCAATGTCGGCAAGACTCGATCCAATATCCGAAAGAAGAGCATCTAGGTCAACGACGTCCTCGACGTCAAAAGATATATCAAAGATATCCATCACGTTAAATATCATATCGTCATTCATCGATATGACATTTGATGTCGCGTTGTAATTATTCTCAACGGTCAATGTCACCTTGAAGTTGGATACATCGAACACCTTTCGACACTCTGGACATGTATTTTTACCCTGCTCTTTCCACTGCTCTATACATTCTGAGTGAAACACATGTCCACATCGAAGTGGGGGATTGGTTCGGGTCATCCTAACCTGGTTTAGACATATGGAACACGTCGACATTTCCCTGGTTTACACAACTAAACTTTTTTTAATATATACCCGCAACCTTGAGGAGTGGCTTGTCACACCTCTGGCAGTTGCCATCTTCAGCGACAACCTGTTGGTTGGTCACGACGTTGATGAGTTCGGGACCCTTGCTCTGGAGAAGTTGACGGTACTTGTAGTTGTCGACATAGTCGACTTCGTTGTTGGTCATGATGTAATTGTTTAAAAGTCGCGAGGAAGTGTTGATGGTGAAACACCTTCCATCGGCCATACCAAGTCGTTGAGACATTTAGTATAAAACTAGAAATTAATTTTGTTGTTGACAATTGTCTTTGTCCACGAATGAAATCCCTTCTTCTTCAAGTCCTGAATCAAGTCCTGACATTTGTAACCCATGAAAACATCAAATACATCGGTGACCTGAGTGGGTGACACCCTGATGTTTTGGCATTCATTGATATGATGGTTAATAATGTTGTAGGCAAAGGCAATCTCCTTGAGTGTCTCGGCACCAGTGATGATAACCTTACCCGTGCTAAAGATACTTGTCGTGATACGCTTCATATCTTCGGCGGGCTTGAACTTAATCTTCACTGCCGAGTATCGATCAGGTTCGAAGGATACCTCGAAGAGATCGTCACACATCTCAAAGTGTTGAGCCGTGAGATGAAGATTAAGGTTGTAGTTCAAACTGAAGTTTGAATTGATCATCACCACTCTGAAGGTTTCGGGAGACAGTTCATTCTCAAGACCGAGTACATTTTTAAAAAAGATATTCAAGTTATTGATGACACGTTGACAGTCAAAAAGATCTGAACACCCCGCAACTTGGATGCTACCATTGGGAAAAATCTTGATAGATTTGGTACTGTACGTATCCATATACGTCAAAGTGACTTGATTGTAAAACGTCGTGGACGTCTTGAGTTTCCATTCGAAGGGTACTCCCGACTGGAATGTTTTCATGGATTCGTCAGGTTCAGCAAATAAAGACTTGATCTTTTCGATATCAATCTTTACTTCTTCGCTAAAGCCAGAAATCATAGTGATGGTCGTGATCTTTACCCAAGAAGGTATCTTGTCGGAAGGGAACTGACTCCTGAACTCATCGAGTGTCAGGAGATATGAAAAGGTAGTGTTCGCGACGGAACTGTACATGTTGTATACCATCTATATATAACATTGATTACTTAGGTTAAAGAAATTAATGCTTTTTACTTTATGACCTCTATCCTTAAATCCGCCCACGTCATCCACGATGTAGAAGAAGACCGTTCCTACATTGAAATCCTCTATTCGAAGTATGTAAGCGATGAAGGGTACAAAACCTTTGTTGACTATTTAGACGCTACACCCATCGGTGACTGGACCAAGATCGTATCCAGAACACACGGTGTTCGTTACGAAAAGTTCATTGATACCATGATTGAAAAGAACGTAGAAACACGACAGAAGATGGCCACCATCATGCTCGAGAATGTACTGAGCTACGTATTCAACAACATTCATATACAAATTAGGGTCATGAATACCGTCAAGATTCTGGATCCCACGTTTGATCCACCCTACGTCAATAAGAGATGCTCTTGGCAAAAGGAGTTTGTCGGTACCTTTTGCAAAGATATCTTACCAGACATCGTCGAACGATGCACAAATATCAACCGTCTCGAACGTTTCTTCAACGTTTTAAGATTAATAGAGCTAGAATTATGAGGATCGTCACGACGAGCATCCACCTAGGAAACACCCTCTTTCCCCGAATCTTTTCCACTAAAATCTCATCCTTATTGTAACCTGTAAATCCCGTGTCTATATTCCTCTGAGGATACAAGGGTCTAGACATTGGACACAGAGGCTCTTTAGTGGGTCCACCCATGGGCATACCTCGGGAATACACGGGACCTTCTTCTTGTATTTCAAACTGGGCACGCTTTTCAATAGGTTTTTTGAAAGTCGAAAATTTTTCAACGCGACGAACAGTCCCTGGGCCTGAAGTGACAAAGGGGTTGACCCTGTTCATCAAGGCGTCATCATCGAGCATTCGTACACTCATCTTGATACTATGCTACATTATAATTTTTTGTCTTGACCTTTTGTTTATGTTCTGACCACATCTTATCTAGGTCCACATTCAACATATGTGCAAGCTGAAATAGGTAGCTGAACACATCACCCATCTCCATCATGACATCTGTTCCACGCTCCTTCTTCAGATGCATTTTTTTATATTTCTTCTTGTACTGACGGATCGCAGATGCGAGCTCACCAAACTCTTCAGTGAGAAGTAGCCATACAGTGTCAACATTCACCTTATCCCACCCCTTGGATTTACAAACCTTCTCAGTCTCACATTTATAGTAGTTCAGACTCATACTTGTTATACATTCGGGCATCAACTTTAATAGACTTTAAGGATGGCATCGTAAAAAGAATATGAACGGTAAACGATACGCTGATCTGTTTTGTGGTCTAGGTGCATTCCACACAGCGTTCGATAAACTCGATCAAGGTTACGAATGTGTGTTCGCGTGCGATCTCGACCAAAGGGTACGGAGAATTTATCACGAAAACTACGGGATCGAACCATATGGTGATATTAATACGATTGATGTCGATTCCATACCAGACGTTGATATCATCTGTGCCGGTTTCCCCTGTCAGCCTTTCAGTATCGCCGGGAAGAAAGAAGGCTTCCGTGATCAAGTCAAGGGAAATCTTTTCTATAAAATCTTGGACATCATCGATGCCAAGTCTCCACAAAAAATTATTCTGGAAAATGTAAAAAATCTACACACCATCCATAACGGTGACACATTTCGAATTATCATCTCATCCCTGGAAGACCGGGGCTACAAAGTTTCCTACAAGGTTTTGGATTCTAAACATTATGGATCTCCGCAATCGAGGCAGCGTATATACATCATCTGTGACAAGGACACCAAGTACAAGTTCCGACCGGTTAACAAACCTGTTACACCCGTCTCAACCATCATCGACCATACTGTCAAAGATTTCTTCGACTATGAGGAAAAATACATTCTCAAACCCGCAAAGGGTCGAATGAAATACACACTCATGAACAAGAAAACAGGGAAGGGTGGTCGTCAGGGTGAACGTGTTTATTCGATTGATGACTATGGACCGACGATATGTGCATCATCTGGTGGTCCGGGTTCAAAGACTGGTCTATACGAAATTGATGGGAAGATTAGAAAACTTACCATCAAAGAGGCACTCCAGATGTCGGGGTTTAGCCCGGAATATCGACATGGACCCAAGGACAATATGTTATTTTACATCGGTAATAGCATCGTTGTCAATGTCTTAGATCAATTACTACAGGATATATAACATCCAATAAAGATGGAACAATTTTGAATTGAATATCGTTCGCACTTCGGCGTCCACCATCACCACCCTTACGTTGAAAAGTAAAGGATGGTCCAAGTTCAACGACGGTTTTCGATTCCCTGATGGAAAATTCATATTGCATCAGTGATTCGACCACATCCTTCATAGCCACGAACATAATCTTTGTTCGTACCGCATCCTTCTTGTCCCATTCTGTCACACAGAGAACATCAGGCTTTAGATCCCCATGTCCAAGAAGTGTATGTTCCAGAATTTCTCTTTTGGATAGATTAAGTGTATCGATAATGTCAGGGTTAAAATGTTGTTTCTGTACACAACGTTCCTTCAATAGTGACTCAATCGGTCGAAGTTCTGGAATGACCGCGACGAGATTATCCACCGTACCCCTTGAAATTTGTTGAAATTGACCAGCTTTACTCTTTTTCACCTGTATGTTCAACCGACCATTCGTCAGGTCGACTTTACTTCTGCGATCATTATTGACTTGAAAGTCATTTTCGATATATGACGCTACCCACTTTTCCTCACTGTATCCTCGTTTAGCAGTTGAGGCGTTGACCCTCTTCTCCGAAAGATACAAGAGATTTGCTGCACCCAGAAGAATATCCATGTTTTTACATTCCAATCTGGTTGGACTTAGGTATTTTTTTCCCTGTAGTACTCGTGTTGGTGGGACGATCCATCGGTCGAGCGGTACTCTCGATATCTTGAACATACCCTATATATTGTGATACACCGGTTTGAATTTGAGCCAACGCGGTATCGATCACAATCTTGTTGAGACTTCTGACCTGGGCCTGAACTCGTTGGTGATGATCACCCGAATTGTTGATGAAGACTACACGCATGATGGCGAACAAGTCGTCTGGGTTTTGATAATCAATCGAGATCCCAGTCTTATCCTTGAACGCCTGGCGAATACCCCTCTGTAAGAGATTCGTGTTGAAGTCTGAAAAAAACAGTGTGTTCAGGGGAGTCGAACATTGTTGAATAGACTTGACTTCCATTTTATATAAGCCCCGAAAAAAAACTATTCGTAAATACTAAACGATGAAGTTTGCCGACTTTGACGAAGCCTACACACCCACGATCAACAATGTCAACCCAGAGCCCGTGTGCAAGAGTGGTGAATGTTTCGTTGCCTCTTACCCCCCTGTCGCTCCCCCAGGTGAAGTTGGTCCCTTCTACACCAACACGTACCTTTTACAGTCCGACCGCCGCAAGGAAGTCGCTGGCCCTGTTCCCGTCCGTAGTCGCGATTTCGAGTAAGTTAAAAATAATGTAGGTATGTTAGATAATGAGGGTCACCAAGCGTTCCGGTCGTATTGAAGACATGAAGTTTGATAAGGTTACGAGTAGGATTTCAACACTCACAGATGGTCTATCTGAAAATGTTGATTCTTCCAAGGTTGCTCAACAGGTTTTCTCTTCCATGTACGACGGTATCACCACCCATGAAATCGATACGCTATCAGCCGAAATTTGTATCGGTATGATCACGTCAGATCCCGACTATGAAGTTCTCGCTACCCGTATCGTTGCCAGTAATATTCAAAAAAGTGCCCCTAATACCTTTCACATCGCGATGAAAAAGCTGGCGTCAAGTGGTATCATCACGAACGAAGTCGTTGAAGTTGCTGCACAAGTGAAGGAACATGTCAAAAAGGAGCGTGATTTCGACTTCGGATACTTCGGCCTGAAGACACTCGAAAAGAGCTACCTCCAGAAAGCCGATGGTAAAATCATGGAGACGCCACAGTATATGTTCATGCGTGTATCTATTGGTATTCATGGTAAAGATGTACCCGCTGTCATCGAAACCTACGACCTGATGTCTCAGGGGATGTTCATTCATGCGACACCGACCCTCTTCAATGCTGGTACGCCACGACCTCAGATGTCTTCGTGCTTCCTCATCGCCAACAAGGAAGATTCCATCGATGGCATCTACGGAACGTTGACTGAATGTGCCCAAATCAGTAAATGGGCTGGTGGTATCGGTATGCACATTCACAATGTGCGATCCAACAAGTCGCGAATCCGGGGTACCAACGGTCAGTCCGACGGGATCATTCCGATGCTTCGTGTCTTCAACTCTACCGCTCGTTATGTTAACCAGGCTGGTCGGCGTAAGGGATCCATCGCGGTCTACCTTGAGCCGTGGCACGCGGACATCATGGATTTTTTGGAACTGCGTCTCAACCAAGGTGACGAAGAAGCTCGTTGTCGTGACCTCTTTTCGGCCTTGTGGATTCCCGATCTGTTCATGAAGAGGGTCGAAGAAGGTGGGAACTGGTCCCTCTTCTGTCCAGACAAAGCACCCGGACTTTCGGACTGTTACGGAGAAGAGTTTGAAAAGCTCTATACCAAATACGAAGAGGAGGGTCTCGCGAATGCATCCGTTCCAGCCACCGAAGTATGGAAGGCGATCCTAAAGTCTCAATCTGAGACTGGGACTCCCTACATGCTCTATAAGGATTCCTGTAACGCTAAGTCCAACCAAAAGAACCTTGGTGTTATTAAGAGTTCGAACCTGTGTACCGAGATCCTGGAGTATACCAACAAGGATGAAACGTCGGTGTGTAACCTGGCGTCGATCGCCCTTCCCAAGTACGTCAACAAGGAGACGAAGACCTTCGACTACGACAAACTTCACGAGACGACGAAGATCGTCACCAAGAACTTGAACCGTGTCATCGATCGTAACTTCTACCCCGTTGAAACGGCTCGTCGTTCCAACATGAAGCATCGACCCATCGGGTTAGGTGTACAGGGGTTGGCGGATGTGTTCAATCTATGCGGTCTTCCCTTTGATTGTGAAGAATCTCGGTTGATGAATGCCCATATTTTCGAGACGATCTATCACGCGGCGTTGGAGTCTAGTTCTGAACTGGCTGAGGTTGATGGTCCCTATGAAAGCTTTGAAGGGTCACCGGCCTCGAAGGGTATCCTTCAGCCAGATATGTGGGAAGGGGAAACAAAATTCAGTGGTCGTTACGATTGGGATGTGATGCGTAAAAATATTATGACTAAGGGGCTACGCAACAGTCTTCTCCTGGCACCCATGCCCACCGCCTCCACTGCGCAGATCTTGGGTAACAATGAATGTTTCGAACCCTACACGACAAACATCTACCTTCGACGCACATTAGCCGGAGAGTTTGTCGTTGTTAACAAGCACCTCGTCGAAGATCTGAAGCGGGTTGGTCTCTGGTCGAAAGAGATGAAGGACCTTATGGTCAAGGCGGGTGGTTCCATTCAAAACATCCTCGACATCCCCGATGACATCAAGAAGCTCTATAAAACTGTATGGGAAATCAGCCAGAAATGCATCATTGATATGGCTGCTGATCGTGGACGTTTCATCGATCAGTCTCAGTCCATGAACCTTTTCATGGAGAGTCCTACGATGTCCAAGCTGTCGTCGATGCACATGTATGCATGGAAAGCCGGCCTCAAGACGGGAATGTATTATCTCCGTTCCAAGGCTAAGGCTCGCCCTATCCAATTCAGTCTAGAGCCTGATTGTGTGGCGTGTTCTGCTTAAAGTTTTTGATACATCATATGATATACCATGGTGATCAAGTTTGACCAAGTTATTGACGATATCAAGATTGCTGACTATAGTAACCGAAAGATTGTTCTTTCTACACAGGGTGGAGAACCCATCCGTTTTCAGATTCCAAAGATGTACATGCCCTTTGGTATCTCTGGATTTACTCCGGAAATTGGAAACAAGAAGTGGAACGTAGACTTTTCTATGAGAGGTTTCGATGAGAGTGAAGGTATCATCAAGAAGTGCTACGATGTACTTCGACAGATTGAGGATAAGATTATCAATAATGTAGCCGAACAGAGTGAAGAAATCTTCGGAAAGAAGATGACCTATGACGAACTTCGTCCACTTTTCAATTCGAACATCAAGGAAACACCGGGTCGTGAACCAAAATTCCGTGTTAAGGTTGATACGGATTTCGAGGGAAAAATTAAACCGTTTATTTACGATCAGGAAAAAAAGGATATCCGCTGTGTAGCGGAAGATGGTCTTCATTCACGAACTACAGGTTCTGCCATTGTTGAACTCAATAGTGTGTACTTCATGAACAAGAAGTTTGGTTGTACGTGGAAGCTGTACCAAATGATGGTCTCTGATATCCAACGTCTAAAGGGATTTCAGATTATGCTCGATGATTGAGCAACAAAATATGATAAATCGCTTGAGCATCTTTTAATATTTTACCCTGGAGCCGTACGAATGACTTGGGATTGATCCCAGCCTTGATCTTCGCCATTCGTACGGATTCATCCCATAACACGAGTGTCATTGTTACTTATTACATCTTTTTTATTTTCTTCTCATACTCCTTCGTACCCTCCTTAGGCTGAAGCTTGAAGCCATTCTTCTTGGGCTTGAAAACCTTGGTCATCGCCTTCTTACCTTCACGCTTCATGCGATCCAGGGCCGCACACGACGCAGCCTTGCTCTTGATTCGGCCATCATTACCCTGAATCAGATCCTTCTTCACGAGACCACCGGGGGTCTTTGTAGCAGTACCGTGGAACACTTCCGCCCGAGAACCGATATTCTTCATCATTTATATTATGCACGGAAAATTTTCTTGATGTCAAGAATTGAGATGGAACTTTTTCTTTCCTTGACAGGAATCTGGTCTTCGAGTCGCTTGTCGTGCAAAACTTCCGCACAAATAGTAGACTTGTGACCCTGGAGTGCCATCATATCTTCTTCGACACTTTTTTCATACACAAACTTTTTGACATATACCGTCTTCGTCTGTCCACTTCGATGACTACGACCAACAGCCTGTAGTTCAGTCGCGGGATTCCATGAAGGTGCCGTGATATAGACACGCGTTGCTTCTTGAAGATTCAGACCCGTTCCACCAGACTTGATCTGAATGATGAGGACGGCATTGCTTGGAGCCTTCTTAAAAAGACGCATCTGATCGAGGCGATCTTCCTTTGAAACGGACCCATCAATCCTGAAAACGGGACCCCCGATGTTTTTCTGGATATGGTTCATCTCACCCGTAAACTGACAGAAGACCAACGCCTTCTCGTCGGGGTGACCTTCAATCATTCGAAGTAGAGTGTCCATCTTCCTCGAACCACCAACCCAAAGTTCTGCTTCCGTCTCGCTCTTTTTAGCGACACCATCGTAATACATCTGTGGCCAAATGCAACACTGCCTCGCTCGAAGAAGACACTCCAAGAGTTCCATGTTTTTGGCACTGATGTTCGTCGTCGTCTTGAAGATTTCACGGACAGTCTCTTGGGCATCCTCAAAAACATATTCATAGAGACGTCTTTCTTCCCGATACATTTCGAGCTCAACATTTTCGAAGTGACACTCGGGGATGTCGTTCATGTCGAGATCCTTCTTGGTACGCCGAAGAATGTAGATATCCTTCACCTTGTTGGACATACCCTGAACCAGTACACGGGGGATGCCCACAAATTCACACAACGACACAAAGTCATTCATGGAATTGAAGACCGGTGTCCCCGTGACGACCCAGCGGATATCAGAACGTAGAGCGTTCACATTCTTGAAAATCTTTGAGTTTCGGTTTCGAATCTCGTGGGCTTCATCAAGAATGATCCGATCCCAGTGAATTCCATGGAGACGAGAACCCGCTCGGATGACCGAATAAGGTGCGACCACGACGTCGACAAAGTTGATGTTTGTCGAGTCACGATCTGGTCCGTCCCACGCCTTGCAACGAAGAGATGGTGCAAACTTTGTAATTTCGTCAACCCACTGAGTCACGATGGATTTGGGGACGACGATTAGAGTCTTTCGCTTCTTGTTGCCCAAGATGGTCGCAATCAATTGCACCGTCTTCCCAAGACCCATCTCATCACAGAGGAAGCCTCCCTTTGGTTTTCCGATGTTGTTTTCCATAGTCAACATCCACATGACACCTTCTTGCTGGTAGGGTGCATAGAGCCTAGCAGCAAGAAGAGACTTCGCGTTGTTATACTGTTGTTCAATCATTGTTTGGGTATTTCATAATCGTCAGTCACTTAGGTTGTCATCAGACATTTCAATGATTTCGCATTGGACAGGTTTCTCTTCTCTCTTCTTACGGGGTTTCTTCTCTTTGGGTTTGGGTAGTTCATCGATATGTTCTCGGTAATAGAGGACCTTGTCCCAAAATTCACGCATGACTGGAAGGTACGTCTTCCACCATTCACGATCACGGGGTACATTGACGACGTCGAATTCTTCTGGGCGAGGCCAGTTTGTCTCAGCAGGTTTATACTGGATGAAGTCAGCTGACTCTAGATCAAGAATTTCCATACAGAGTTGAAGTTGTGGCATGTAGTGCTCGGGTACTTCACCCGGGATAATCTTGCGTTGGGGAGGGCACTTAATTTCAACCAACTTCCCGGACTCAGTCACACCATCAGGACTTCCACCGAGCCAGTCTTCAACTGGGTGTGGACATAAACCCAGTTCGTGCACAACTTCACCATGGCGTTCTTCGTAGAGAATACGAGCTTCATCCTCATACTTTTCACCATGGCGTGTCGCTTCGTTTCCCATGAATTTTTCACCGAGGCCACACTTCTTCAATAGGAGACCTTCTGGTGTTTCATACTTATTCTTACCGATGGCTGTCGCAGCATCACTTGCAGTCAACATCTTTCCACGGAGAGCGAGCCATTCTTCTGATTTCTGTGCAGCGTATTCCCTCTCTAAAGCAGCTTTGACATTGGGGTGCATGTTACTCATCTATGGTGTGTACCTTTTAACCTGTTTGGTGGATAGAAGTAAGATTGTGCAGCGTATTGTTCAGCCTGCTTTTTACTCTTCGCACACCCTCTACCCAGGAATGTATTATCGACGTAGACATCAATCACGAAGACTCCATTCTCGTGAGTAGTGACACGATAATCGGGTAATGTCAGGCCATTCGTCTGACAATATCGCATCAAATGATCTTTAAAGTTATCATCAACCATGATTGAATCCATGTCGATGAATTCAGGATTCTCGTATATACGCAAAATAAACTGCTTCGCATGGGCGAGGCCAAGGTCTAAATAGATTGCACCCACGAGAGCTTCAAAGACATCCTCTAAAATTTTAGGATTGTTGTTCCAACCATTTCGCATACCCTTTTCATCCATCAAAACCCAATCATGAAGTCCTAATTTTCGAGCAATGGCAGCCAATGTTTCACTTCGGACAAGCTTGGTGCGAGCCTTCGTCAAAAAACCCTCCTGCTTACTTTCGTGTTTGTCAAACAGGAATTTCGTAATCACGAAACCCAATACGGAATCTCCCATAAACTCTAACGTCTCGAATGATTCATTGAGTTCATCATGTTCCTTGATTGCTGATTTATGTGTAAAAGCTTTCTGGTACAAAGTTAAGTTATTAATCTTTGTACCAACAAGGTCCTCAAGTTTGGATCGTTGAAGGTTCATTTAGTTAAGAATGTGTTTAGGCTTTATCCTCCTTAATGTAGTGGGGGCTAAGGAACTTCTGGAGGTTAAGATAGGTGACCTGGGTATCGCCGGGTTCGAGGAGGTTCTTGAGCTTGTCGTCCATAACAAGAACGCGACCGTTGTCGGGGTGCTTAAGACCCTTGTCAGTAATGTACTTGTTGATCGCCTTGGTCACCTCACTCCGAGAAATGAGTTCAGACTTCTTGAGACCGAGGAATGTACGAAGCTTGTCGGAAACCTTCTGCTTGCGGTTGAAGCCGTTGTTCTCGGCACGCTTCTTGGCCTTCTCACCGTCAGGGTCGTCCTGCTTCGCCTTGACCTTGCGAACAAGCTTAGTGAGAGACTTAAGTTCGGAACGGATGGCAGCGAGCTCGGTAGTAATGGATTCAGTAGACATTATATCTTACTTAGGTTTGAAGTCTTTAAGTGATTAAAATAGAGCAACGGTACTCGCGAGTGTCAGAATACAGAGAATGATACCAATCCACATCAATACGCGTCGATTGTCGATCTCCGTAGATGAGAATTTGTCGATGATGGCGTAAGGTTCACGGGATGAAACCCCAGCACACTGCCCTGGACACCCGCCACTGCAGCAGCTCGCATCACACATGAAGATGCTATCGCCCCGTTTGTATCCACATATCTGCTTCCTCCTAGGGTTGTTTTCAGACAGGAGAGCGTAACACCTACATGTTTCCGTCGTCTGGCATGAATCCCTGTTACAGTTCATTTTTATATGTGCAGATTATAATATGGATACGTACGTTTATAGTGAAGCCACGTTACAAAAGTTCATGAAGAAGAATCTATTCTTCGATGATCCCGTATTGGAGAAATATTACGAACGTGGTGATGTTCGTTCGTTTCGATCGAGGGTGACACGGTTACACAAGAATGAATCGTTTGAAAAGATGTTGTACGCCTTCGTGACAGATCTCAGTAGAGACATCATTCTCAAAACAGTGAGTGAGATCACGTCCTACATGGAACCCATGGGTGATATGATTATCTCCGGAGGGGAAGCATACAACTATTATGTCGAAAAGGGTGATCGTATTGTCACGAGTGACATCGATACAAAGTTCGTTCCCAGGATGCCCTACGATATGAAGTTCTTTGGGAAACTACAAGCCACGAAATTGTTACTATGGGATAAACTCGGTGAAACATGTGTCAAGATCCAAGATGTTGTTCGGACACGGTTGATGTCGAATTCTAAACTAGCGACATTCCTGGGATTTAAACCGACGAACAAGAAACCATTAGTCACCAGGAGATATACACTCATCAAGAAAATGAAAGAATCCTCGGGTTCATCCAATATTTCCGAAGGTGACGTTCTCATAGATGTAGAACTGTTCGCACTCGATCTTAACATCCGAGCGTTTTCGATTGAATCAGGTAAAATCGAAGAACGTGTATTGGGTGGGTTTCTCGATATACCCTTCATGCGTCCAGGTGAATTCGGGTATGAAATCATCGATTCGAGACGTAGAGGTGTCACCTACATGAATCGTCACTCGAATAAGCTCGTAACTGACAAGAACATTTATATAGCAGGTAAAAAGTTTCTCGTCGACGACATCTATCTCATGCAGAAATTAGGTCTCCGCCCCGAAAAGAAGATCAAGGACAAGCAGCGTATGTTCAAACTTGTCAGAATGTTGACCGGAAAAGCGAAGGCTTCAGATACACTCGAAAAATTGTTCAAGTCTGTACAGAATACAAAATTTACACCAAAGCGTGTCTATAAAACCGACGGCAAAGTCAATATGACCACAGCAGGTAAAGTGAATCCTAAAAAATATGAGAAATACACCACAGAACCCTCAATCGACTCTCTGTCACGTAAGATCTTATACGGTACTAATGCATCACGGAACACTAAAGAGTTTGTGAAAACAAACGGGAATATGCGATTCAGTTTAGACATGTTACAGTGGGTTGAAAACAAGAGAAACACATATATTGGTAATCAATACAGTCTCCGACCAAAAAAATCTGTACCCGTTTCAAATGACGTACTTAAAAACCCACCACTGTACGGCTATAAACCGAAACGAGATTCATGGGTATCACCATCTCTATTGAAGCGTTCTGCACTCATACCCGTAGTCGGGTTAAAGAAATGATACATTATCGTAGTATACACGATGTTCTATTCTAAACCTGCGAAGAATGATGATGGTCTCTATGTTGTCAAGGCGTACACTGACGAAAAGAAGAAGTACTTTGTTCAGGTGAAGGGTAAGGCGACGCACGAGGATGGTGAGATCTCCTTCATTCTCGATGATGTGTCCAAGATTGAGAACCTCGACTCTGAAAATATCCAAGCTGCTAAGGTTAATGCCGAAGAGTGGTTCGGTAAAAAGGTTGGTGATTCCACCATCGAGCGAGCGTACACCAAGAGTCTCGTAGATACCCAGGTGACCACGGATGTCATTAAGGCTACCAAGATTTTTGATGCTGAGAAGAAGGTCGTTGGTGTAGACGATCTGACCCCAGCCTCCGACTGTACCGGTCTACTCGAGTTTGCGGGTCTTTGGTTTGCCAAGAAGGCGTTCGGTCCATTGTGGAATGTTGTTCAGGTGAAACTTCACCCAGTTCCTGACCCCGAGCCCGAGCCCGAGCCCGAGCCCGAACCTGAGCCCGAGCCCGAGTCTGAATACCCAGACGAGTACGCAATTGAGGATGACCAGTAAAAAAAAATTGTAGACTTATATAAAATGAAGAAGGCTTTCGCCATGCGTAATGTTATCATGCTGGCCGCGATCGCGGTGGTCGTGTACCTCCTGGTCAACATGAACACTACGACCTCCACCTACCGTATCAAGGAGCGTATGTACGCCCCTGTCGAGCAGACCCCCGAGAAGCTTGCCATGAAGAATGGCACTGGTCTCGCGTCGTCTCTTCTCCCCCGTGAGGTTGCGACCCAGGACGACTTCGGTGAGTTCGCTCCCGAGGATATCCTCAAGGGGCAGAACTTCCTCGAACCCCGTCAGCAGGTTGGTATGCCCGAGACTGTCGGTGGTGCCCTCCGCAACGCGAACCAGCAGATCCGTGCCGAGCCTCCCGTATCTAAGGACGTCTTCGTGTGGAACAACTCCACGATCACCCCTGATGTTATGCAGCGTGGTCTCTGTGCTTAAAGATTAGTGACTATAAAAAATAAATGACCGATATCACAAACGAACTGTCTGAAAATGTAGCCAAACTGGTAGAACTCTCGAAGCAGTTGAAGGAAGCAAAGTCTGATATTAAAGTACTTAACCAGGCCGAGAAGCAACTCAAGGAATTGATTAAGGTGAATATGCTTAATCAGGGTATCGACACAATCAATCTTCGGAAGGGTAAAATTTCTATTCGCAAATCTAACCGTAAATCTGGTATGACGAAGGATACTGTTCGAAGCGGTCTCGAATCGTTTTTTGGTGGAAATGAAGCTCAAGTTGAAGGAGCGATGAACGCTATTCAGGACAATTTAACTGTCAAGGAATCTGTATCCCTGGCGGTAACAGGTATAAAGGATAAGGAAGAAAAGTAAACAAGACATAAATGGTTTGGAGCCAGTATCTATACGAAGCGACTGTTGACCTCGATTCCTACGTAAGTGGGGATGAGGATGATGGTCATGACATCACTCCTCTGAATATTGAAGACTGGGAAGTTGAATATTCAGAAGAACTCGGATTCATGTGGAACATGATCAATACACTATTGTACGACGCCAGGATTAGACACTCTGGGGAGTTTTGTGACTTTGTTGAATTTTGTTATGATGAGCATGATCCATATCGTGAACGCGAGACTAGTGACTATGACGTACAATTGGCTCATATTTGGAAAAATATCAGGAGGGTTGTCAATGATAATGGGTTACATGAAGATATGATGCGAGGTGCTACGTTTTACCACTTTGTAGCGTTTGCGAATAATTTTATGTACCTATACTAAACAACAATGCTGCCTGAACTCACTTCCCAGAAGGTTGCCATCCCCGCCGCTCTTTTTTTGACGCTCAGCCCCGGTGTGCTTCTCACCACGTCGGGCCGCAACGTCAAGTTCATGAACGGTCAGACTGGTCAAATGGCGGTCGCGTTCCACGCTCTCGTCTTCTTCCTCGTGTACTCGCTCATCGCCAAGGCTCTCGGCCTGGTTCTCACCAAGACCGATCTTGTCGTGACGACTGCCCTGTTCCTTGCCCTCAGCCCCGGTATGCTTCTCACGCTCCCCCCAGGCTCCGGCGGTGTGTTCGCCTCTGGACAGACCAGCATTTCCGCGGCTTTGACCCACGCGATTGTTTTCGCGACCGTCTTTGCGTTACTTCGCAAGCAATTTCCTGCTTTCTATTAAGTAAGAGGATGAAGTATCTCGTACTCGGGCCAGCGTCGATGGGTATCTACGCCTTTTTGGGGCGTCTTAAATCCATGGGATCGACACTGGAGAGTGTAAAAGAGGTTTCTGGATCTTCGGCTGGTTCGATCCTTGCTCTGTTTTGGGCGATGGGTATGTCAGTCGATGACATGATCGATGTTTCCTTGAATGTTGATATCTCCGAGTTTGTTAAATTAAATATCGGTACCTTCTTTAACAAATTTGGCTTTGTTGAAATAGAACCGATACGGGAAAAACTCGTTGATATATGCGGATGTGATCCAACGTTTCGCGAATTAGAAAAAAAAATTTATGTGTCAGCGTTCTGTCTAAACACATCGAAAACTGAATACTTTTCCGTGGATACACACCCAGATATGAAAGTCATAGATGCCGTGTGTATGAGTATCGCAATCCCAATGATTTTTGCGTCATCAGAATATAATGGTAATACCTACATTGATGGTGGAACTGTAGAAGAATACCCAATGAATCCCTTTATGGATAAGAAACCACACGAAGTCGGGTGCGTTAAATTGGTACTAGATGACGTGTATAAAGAAACGGTGGATAACCCAAAGGATTTTTTAGAAGCATTGATACGTTCAACTCTAAAAAATAGGGTGAGTTACGATGAGAAGTGTGTCATGATACCCGTAAATGTCGGTGATGCGGGTATTTTTGATTTCAATATGACATATGAAGAAAAAATAAAACTCGTGAATATCGGATATAGCCAAAAAAAATAATGTATCTCAATATTAATATGGAGACTGTGTGTAACCCTTCCATTAATACTGAGAACTTGAAGAAGTTTCTAAAGGTTAACACAGGGGTTGATATCAAACTTTCCAGGGAAGATCTGTGTGATGCCTACGCTCATATAGAATCTGGTAAGCTTCCTTTACCCCCGTTAGTCATGACACGTGATAGGACCTATCTCATGGATAAACGTTCACCCCTTACGCAGCGTGACTATGATCTTTTCTTCTCGTCTTCCATCTTACGAAAGGATCTTGAACGTATTGCACGAAAGGTTGATATCAAGAAGATAGATGGTTTGAGTAAAGATCAGTTGAAAGAAAGAATTGGTAATCGACTGACGACAATGGGTATAAGAGAACCCATACAGGTTGGTAAAAAGAGGGTTGTCAAAACACAAGTGAACCTGAACGCGGGTCCGAACTCGAACTCGAACATGAACACGAACTCGAACATGAACACGAACACGAACACGAACACGAACACGAACACGAACATGAACATGAACTCGAACATGAACGTGAACAATCAGAGAAACGTGAACGTGAACAATCAGGGAAACGTGAACGTGAACAATCAGAGAAACGTGAACGTGAACAATCAGGGAAACGTGAACGTGAACAATCAGAGAAACGTGAACGTGAACAATCAGGGAAAGCCCACCTTCCCAGATGACCTCTTTAAAAACACCAAGGCTCCACAGTTTATCACCAAAGAAAAACCACCAAGCCTTTTTTTCAAGTCGACCCCCAAATTCATTTTAAACGCGAGAAAGAAACCCATTGTCAATTATAACGAACGACGTAACATTGTCAAGAATTTGACAGTGAACAATACACCATCTCAGAACGATAGTAAAAATCTCTTAAATTTTATTCAACAGAAAAACACATCCAACACAGAGAAAGAGAAAGAGAAACAACGCAGGGTCGAGGAACAAGAAAATCGTTTGAAGAAAGAACAAGAAAATCAAATGAAAAAGGAGAAGGAGGAAAAAAATCGACTGAAAAAGGATGCTGATGAACTCAAACAAAAAGTGAACGAAGAACCCAAACAAAAGGAGAATGATGTCATCAACACCAAGGAAAAACAACTCAACAAAAACACAAAGAGAAATGTTATCAATAGCGTTAAAAACAATATCGACACTAAACGACGCCAGGAAAGAGAAGAGAAGCGTAAACGGGTCAATGAGAATATGAAACGTACTATCGAAGAAAGACGAGAAAAGGAGCGTATCGAGAATAGGAAAAAGGAAGAACGTCGTGAAAAAGAACGTGACAGACAGTTGAGATCCAATAAAAGAAAAGAGGATGAGAGAATCGAGAGAGAACGCAAACAAGCACAAGACAATAAAAAGAAAGAAAATGCGAGGTTTGAGAAGGAACGCAAAAACCGTGAGACGTACAGGCGTCAGTTTGATGTGGAAACAAGAAAAAAGATGGAGAAAGAAGATAGACGCCGGGAAAAAATAGAAGATGATGAACGGAAAAAACAGGAGAAGGAAGAAGAGAGACGCAGGAAGATCGAAGAGGCTGAACGTAAGAAACAAGAGAAGGAAGAAGAGAGACGCATAAAGATCGAAGAGGCTGAACAGAAGAAACAAGAGAAGGAAGAAGAGCGACGCAGAAAGACCGAAGAGGCTGAACACAGGAAGAAGGATGAAGAAAATAAACGCCTTCGTGCGATCGAAAACCGCGAACGAAAAAATCGTATATCCGAAGAAAAGAAACAGAAAAGGGAGAGAGCACGGAATGCTGAATTAAACTTGAAGATGAAGAAAATTAATGTCGCACGAAAAGCCAGTGAAAATAGAGAGCGTCGCAAGAAGAAAAAGTTTATGAATTTGAAAGCATTAGAAAATAAGAAACGCCTTGAGAATGAAGCCATGAAAGAAAAGGAAGCTAAGAAACGCATCGAGGATGAAGCCATGAAAGAAAAGGAAGCTAAGAAACGCATTGAGGATGAAGCCATGAAAGAAAAGGAAGCTAAAAAACGCCTCGAGATTGAAGCCATCAGACAAAAGGAGAAACGCGAAAAGATTTCGAAAGCCATCGAAAAGGGTCGAGTGATTAAGGAAAAGCGTGCGGAAACGAAACCCAATAACAATTTTGATGCGTCAGGTGCCTTAGAACAGTTAGAAGTCAATAACCGAAAAACATCGTTTACCAATAAGATCAAGAGCGTGGTCAAAACACCTGTTTGGAAACAGGGATGGTTAACCAGGGTTAAATCCGCTAAGAATGTCGACACTCTGAAAAACCTGGAAGCCACTTTCAACAGAAAAGTCAAATTAAGAGATCAGATAGTAAATGCAGACGAAAAGAAATTTAAACTATCACAAAAGAAAGTTTTAGCATCTGTCGTGATGAATCCCATTAATAACATTGACGAAAGTGAAAAAATATTCATGAAACGCCTGGCTGCCAGTGATTTGAAAGAATATATCAAGGGAAGGTCCATCTCTAACCAGAATAAAAAGTTGTACATGGATCAAGCCGATAAATCAAATGCAAACCTTAACATGATTCGTGAATCTGTCGACAAACAAGTTAACTTGTCGAAGAAGAGAAAGACCTTGAACTCGTTCGTGAACGCTAGTAATCGTGTTCAGAAAAAACAGAAGGTTAACTTGTCGAAGAAGAGAAAGACCTTGAACTCGTTCGTGAACGCTAGTAATCGTGTTCAGAAAAAACAGAAGGTTAACTTGTCGAAGAAGAGAAAGACCTTGAACTCGTTTGTGAATGCCAGTGATCGTGTTCAGAAAAAACAGAAGGCAAACGCCGAAGCCAAGACCAAAGCAAACGCCGAAGCCAAGGCCAAAGCAAACGCTGAAGCCAAGGCCAAAGCAAACGCTGAAGCTAAGGCCAAGGTAAACGCTGAAGCCAAGGCCGGAGCAAACGCTGAAGCTAAGGCCAAGGTAAACGCC
>Ga0315320_10000178_pt1 | contig 50229 bp, 28 predicted proteins | sample M140m21515metaG_FD_203458 | JGI IMG/M metagenome (GOLD analysis project Ga0315320, IMG submission 203458) | Ammonia-oxidizing marine archaeal communities from Monterey Bay, California, United States - M1 40m 21515 | ecosystem: Environmental > Aquatic > Marine > Coastal | place: USA: California... | reverse complement strand
GTTGATTCGGGAAGCGTTGATTCGGGGAGTGAGGATTCATTGTCAGTCCTTTCAGCATCAGACACACTGGCCGCAGAATCCGAGCTGACCGTTTCGGCAACTGGGGATTTCGTTTCATGGACTAATGTTGGCGAGGCGATCAGAAAAATGGGTAGGATCAAAGCAAAAGTTCCAATCATCTCACAAAAGAAAGCCTGGCCTGACTTTCGGATATTGGGGGCTGTTGAAAAACATGCCAATTTAGCGTCCGGGTCCTGCGTCACCGTGAAGTGTTCTCGGTAAAACAAGTAAACAAGCAACGCACCCGTCATCGCGCCCAAGAATTGGGCCAGCATGTAGCCTGCTCCCATCAAGTAACCCAAGTCGCCGTTGAGCATCGTTGCGACGGTCACGGCTGGATTGAGTTGAGCACCGCTATATTCATTGCTACAGAATGCGCCAATATAAACGGCCACACCCCAACCAGCTGAAATCACAATCCAACCAGCATCGTTTCCTTTGGTTCGTTTCAGGAGAACATTCGCTACCACACCATTGCCAAACAGGATCAGCAGCATGGTTCCAACAAATTCAGCAACGTAAGGACTCATTTTTCCCTCAATCAAATTTTGGTTTTGGTCTCAGACATCAATCACGAGACCGGAATATAGCTTTGAGCCAGCTGTTCAAACACTTCCACCTGCGTTTGACACCACTCCGCATCATGCCCCAACTCGTCAGCCAGTATCGCGGCTACTGCGGGAGCCATTGCAACAGCGGCTCGGGCGTCAAGGAACAACACGCGGGTCCGTCGCGCAAGCACATCTTCAACAGTCCGCGCCATCTCCTGCCGTGCAGCCCAAATGACTTGCGCTGCAGTAATACCAAAGGTGGTGGACAATGATTCTGCCAAGCTTGGTTGATCTCGTTCTAATTGCTGCAGACCGCGAATGTCGGTCCCATAGACAGCACGTTCATCAGTGACGTCAACTTTATCTGTTGCACCCCGCAACTTGTGATTTTTTGTACTACAGGGCTGGGCAGTGAAGTTGTGTAATTGGACCGCTTTATCGACGCAATCCTCGGCCATTTTACGGACAGTCGTCCACTTGCCACCAGCAATCGTAATCAAGCCATGCTCGGATATGCGAATGACGTGATCGCGAGACAGCGAAGCTGTTCGCGCTGACTTGTCTCCCTTGACCAGAGGACGAACCCCAGTGAAGCACCCAAGCACATCCTGGGACTCTGGTGATCGTTCAAGATAATCGGCTACTGTTGCCAACAGGAACTCGATTTCCTCTGCCTGTGGGTTGGGTTCAAGACAAGCCTCAGCAATCGGAGTGTCGGTCGTTCCAACGATAGCATGTTGATGCCAAGGGATCACGAAGATCACTCTGCCGTCAGACGTTTTCGGTACGATGATTGCCGCATCACCGGGGAAAAGCTCACGAGGCAAAACCAAGTGAACACCCTGGCTGGGTGCAATCATCGGCTTCTGGTTTTCGTTATCGAGAGAACGGATTGCGTCGGTAAACGGGCCAGTGGCATTGATCACAGCACGCCCACGGACATTGAACTGCTGTCCCGACTCGGCATCAATAACAGCAACACCCGAAACACGTTGTTCTCCATCGCGAATCAAACTTGTGACTCGCATGTAATTCAGCAAACAAGCTCCCGCGTCATACCCTGTCTGCACCATACTGATCAGCAAACGAGCATCATCGAATTGACCGTCATGATAGAGCACCCCTCCCTTGATCCGATCCCTACTGAGCACGGGCACAGACTTGATCGTTTCAGACACGGAAAGGTTTCTTGATCTTCCAAAGCTATTGCCCACAGCAAGGAAATCGTAAACCTTCAAACCCACTCCATAAAAGAAACGCTGCCACCAACTTCGGCAGGGAATCACAAATGGCAGGTCGTGTACCAGATGAGGTGCGTTGGCCCTCAGCAATGTACGCTCCCGTAGTGCGTCACGCACGAGGGTCATATTGCCCTGTTGCAAGTAGCGAACCCCACCATGCACCAGCTTGGTACTGCGACTGGAAGTGCCTTTACCAAAATCAGACTGTTCGACAAGCACCACACTCAAACCACGAATGGCTGCATCCATGGCAATCGCTACACCCGTAGCTCCACCTCCGATCACCACGAGGTCCCACTCACCATCATGGGCATGAAAGCGTTCTAATGCATCCTCGCGATTCATCGTTGATTGAATCACGAAACAGGCTCCCAATGCCGAGAACGCCCCAAAGCGTCTTGCCAACGAGTGCGGCGATGTGTGACTTCGTCTAACGACATCTTTGGTTCAAACACGCGATCAGTTTGCCAAACCCCAGCGATTTCTTCAGTGCTATTCCAAAATCCAACCGCCAAGCCCGCAAGAAACGCTGCCCCCAAAGCAGTTGTCTCAATGACCTTGGGACGAATCACGGGAACTTGAGATATGTCGGACTGAAACTGCATCAGCAAATCATTGGCTGATGCGCCACCATCAACTCGCAATTCTGTCATTGGCATTCCTGAATCAGTCTTCATGGCATCCAGCACATCTGCGACTTGAAAGGCGATTCCCTCTAATGCCGCTCTCGCAATATGGGCTCGCGTCGTTCCCCGAGTGATCCCGACAATCGCCCCGCGTGCATAAGCGTCCCAATATGGAGCCCCAAGTCCAGCAAAAGCGGGGACCATGTAGACGCCGTCGCTATCGGGCACACTTGCGGCCAATGCCTCCACCTCGGGTGCGGAATCGATCATTTGCACGCCATCCCTCAGCCACTGAATCGCAGCTCCAGCAATGAACACACTACCTTCCAGGGCGTACTGATTAGCCTGTTCCAAGCCGCAGGCGACTGTTGTTAACAGTTTGCATTTGGACGGCACTGGCGTATCACCCACGTTCATCAGCATGAAACAGCCGGTTCCGTAGGTGTTCTTGGCCATCCCGTGCTCAGTGCAGTTTTGCCCGAATAGAGCTGACTGCTGATCCCCCGCAGCGCCACCCAACTTGATCGGCGCCCCCAACAACTCCGCGTCCGACTCGCCGTACACATGACTTGATGGTAGGACTTCCGGCAACATCGACTTGGGAATTTCAAACAAGTCCAGCAAATCCTCGTCCCACTGGCAACTTTCGATATTCAGAAGCATGGTCCGAGATGCGTTGGTGACGTCCGTTGCATGAACCTTGCCAGCAGTCAAATTCCAAAGCAGCCAACTATCAATGGTTCCGAATGCCAATTCACCCCGCTCTGCCCTGCCCCTCGCATCCGGCACATTGTCGAGAATCCAGCGAATCTTGGTGGCACAAAAATAAGCATCAATCACTAAGCCTGTCTTAGCTTGCACCTGATCTGTGTGTCCCGCCTCTCGCAGTTTGTCACAGTACTCCGCCGTCCGACGATCTTGCCAAACAATGGCGTTCGCAATGGGCTTCCCTGTCGTGCGATCCCAGACAACAGTGGTCTCTCTTTGATTGGTAATTCCAATGGCCACCACGTCTTGGGCTGATACACCCGTCTTTTCCAGCACTTCACGCCCCACCGCCAATTGAGTTTTCCAAATCTCATTGGCATCATGCTCAACCCAACCCGACTGGGGATAATGTTGCTCAAATTCTCGCTGTGCAACACCAACAATCGAACCGTTGTGGTCAAATAGAATTGCACGGGAACTGGTCGTTCCTTGATCAAACGCCATCACAACTTGCATGATCTCTGCTCACTTTTCTGCCGGTATGGCCGTAATGGTTCATGTCCTATTCGGCCCTGAACACATCTACTCTGATGCAATGATTAAGGCCCCGCCGCAAACTGAAAAAAATCACCATCATCCAGCACCACTCAAACTGGAGTGAACGATTTGGTTAACAGATTAACATTTATCAAATCCTCGATGTCCCCCAATCGCATGAAAGTCATGAGATCTACCTTTTTCACGCTCGCATTTTTTCTTTGTTCCCTGACAACGGCGCACGCGGAAACACCCCGCCCAAATGTGCTGTTCATTTCCATTGATGATCTGAACGATTGGCTGGGCTGTTACGGGGGTCACCCGCAAGCGCAAACACCAAACATTGATTTACTATCGAAACAAGGAGTACTGTTCTCGAATGCGCATTGCCAGGCCCCCATTTGCAATCCATCCCGGGTCAGCATGTTCCTGGGTAAATTGCCATCAACCACGGGAATGTATTTTCTCGGCCCAAACTTCCGAACAGTGGAGCCGACGCGTGATGACCGCACCTTGTTCCAAACTTTTCGCGAGCATGGCTACTACGTTTCTACACGCGGCAAGATCTTTCACGGAAAGGTTGACCAAGCATCATTTGATCACGTTGAAAAAGCGACAGGTTGGAGACGCGGTCCTGAGAAACTCAGATACACACTCAAAGATACACACCCGCTTTGGGACTGGGGCCAGGTTGATGTGCCGGATGAGCAACAACGTGATTACAAGACAGCAGCATGGGCTGCCGAGGAGTTGCCCAAATTGGCGACACGTGAGAAACCGTTCTTTCTTGCTGTAGGATTCAGCCTACCACACGTCCCAATCTATGCCTCAAAACGCTGGTTCGATCTCTACCCACTCGAAACTTTGAAGCTACCCGAAACCATTAGCGTTGATCGTGAAGATCTTCCCGAAATATCGAAGCAATTGACATTGAATCCCACTGCCCCTCGGCACGACTGGATGGTGGAAAGTGATGAATGGAAACACGCGGTTCAAGCTTATCTTGCAGCCAACAGTTTTGTCGACGAATTAGTCGGCATGCTGCTAGACAGTCTCGAAAGAAGTCACGCTGCAGATAACACAATCATTGTTTTATGGAGCGATCACGGCTTTCACCTTGGTGAAAAACTTCGTTGGGCCAAACGCTCGCTTTGGGAAGAAACGACCCGCGTACCGCTAATTTTTGCAGGTCCGGGGATTGTCGTGGACCAGAGTTGCTCAAAATCAGTGGGACTTATTGATGTGTTCCCAACTCTGCTCGATTTAGCTCACCTACCCAAACGTACCGACTTGGAGGGACGAAGCCTGACGCCGCTGCTGGAGAATCCAAAATCACAATGGAATCGGCCTGCCCTGTGCACCTTTGGCCCGAACAACCATTCACTGCGTGGTAATCGATACCGATACTCACGCTATGCCGATGGAAGCGAAGAACTATACGACCACCAGAATGATACGAATGAGTGGAACAATCTCATCTCCGACCAAGCCACTTCCGTCGAATCTCGCCAAATCGCTGACAAAATGAAACGCTGGCTACCCAACAACAACGCTACCCCAGTTCTTGGCAGCGCCGGGTCTGACTCTCCACTCTACGGTGAAGGTACAATTTCGCTCGGGGAAGCCATGAAACGAGGAGCGGCTAAACAGAAATCTGAATAGCTCCATGCCGATCGGAGCTGCCCTACTTAAAACAGACTCAAATCTTGTGCTCCAACCTATTCAGAGCCCGCATCCTTGGCGAGGTTCACTGGCACCGAATAGTGGAAGAAACCAATCATCATCTCATCCCAGGTTTGTTCGCCAAATCCAACGTCGTCCAGCGGATCAGGATTGCTCAAGTTACTAAGGCTGTTGTCGTAAACCGCTTTACAGTGGAGCTTGCTCCCAACTGGCACCGCAAGCGGTTTGTCCAACACGTAAGTCGTCTGCCAATTGAAGTCGTAATTCGGAACATTGAGTAACATGCGAGATTCCCCATCAGGTGTCCTTAATTCGTAATTGAATGACTTCCCCCGGAGGTGCATGTGAGGACTGAATGCAAGGATAGTAGCATTGGCTGGTAAGGAGGCGCTTGTTGCTTCCACTGGAAAGTCAGACGGCCCTTCGCTCTTGCCCAAACTGCGGCCACCAGGTATCCGGAACCGCCTTTCTGTAGCGCTACTGGTTCTTATCTCATGGGTCACGTCCTTGGGATCAGCAAAGACCAAACCCATTTGACTTTGCACTTTTTGCGGAGTCCCATTCGGTGTGTAGTGAACCTGAAAGTAAATATTGTGACCAGCTGGAATTCTCTTTGCATGTCCCGGCGGTAATGTTTCGACTCTTGCTCCAGGAACATAACCAAACAAGTACTCAACATCAGCCCGCCCGAGCGTCCTACGTTCCTCTCCGGGTTTCACAGCGAAGGCTAGGATGTGGTGCACGACATCTATGTTTCCCGGGCGCAACTCTGCGGCCGTCACCCATTTGTCCTCCGTGAAGCCTGGCGCTTGCATGTACCACTGGTATCGCACACCACGTGGCCCAGCCTCGGCTGGCACTGAAACAGGAGTGAAAGTTACGGGCAGAACCAAATCAGGTTCTTTGGGCAGCTGCCACCCTACTGGCTTGGCAGGCAGCGGCGGCAGACTTGGTTCCGGTCCGATCGGCGCACCAGCCTCAGCCCATTTAAAGATCAACTGTTTCTCTTCTTCCGTTAATACTCGTTCGTTGGCAAACTTCTCGTGCAAACCATCGGCGTGCCACGGTGGCATACGTTCCTCGCGAATCACCTCAACCATCATGTCTGCCCAATGAGAGGCTTCCTCGCCATCGGTAAGAGCAAAAGGAGCCAGCTCATCCTCACGATGACAGCCAACACAATTCTTCCTCAAAATTTTGGCAATGTGAGTGCCGTAGGTAATCTCACTTTCTGAATCAACTTGCTTGGCACGACTGATAATGCATCCAGAGGCTTCGGTTCTTGGAACGCTTACCTCTTTGCCATTGAGCAACTCGTCGATTGCCAATTGAAGGTCTCGCCGGCGCGGCTTCAGCAAGTCATGAGCAACACCGCGTTGATCATCGATGCGACCACGGTATCGTAAATTTCGGCCAGAGTCGTAGACGAACACTTCCGGTGTCCTCTCGGCACCAATCTGATCAGCAAATCGATTCGCAGGATCCTTTGCAACTGGGTAGCTCAACTCTCTCCGCGTAGCGAAAGCAGCGATTTCTTTGAGCGAATCCTGTCGATTGCTTAGAACGGCGATTACCTGAACAGATTCGTCCCTGTACTGCTTCGCAATCCGATTCAAGCGAGTCGCATAAAACTGGGCCAAAGGACATTCGGTCCCAAAAAAGGCAACGACTAAAATGGAATCGTCTTCAAAATCTTTCAGAGTCCAATTGCGGCCACTAAAATCTGTCAGGTCCAAGGCCTCTAACTTTGCAGGTTCGAGACGGGGCGAAGCAGCATGCAGGACAATATCCTCCGATGCAAACAATGAACAGGAAATCAGCAGTATCGAAAAGTGCTTTAAAAACATGGCAGTCAATCACTCGCGAACTAATTCAGATGATCTCGATAAACGAAGAGAAATTTTCCCTAATCGCAAAGATCATCCTACCCATTTCACTCACAAATGAGAGGGCCAATTTCCTGTAACACTGTGTCACAGAACTGGCGACTTGGATGACCTACAATCGTGGCTGTGCGTCGGATCGAATTATATGATCACAACAAGGCCGCCGTGAAACCAGACAGCATTGGTCAGACGCAATTGGCGTCATTGACCGAAGCCCGCCATGTCGCAATGCAGATCGAATGCGACTTGTACCGCATACAGACAAACGCTAAACCACCCACACGACTGCGTTACAGTTCTGATACAAACCAAAGTTTTCCGCACCCAAATAACGCAACTCGGAGCTTTGAGGCATCCAGCATCGAACAACCGACATGACAGATAAAATTGAATTCGAACCGACTGAAGATGCGTGGGCATGCACTCTCGAAGACCTCTGCCTGTCCAAATTGCAGATTGCGATGGTAGTCACTGGTGGAGGCACAGGGGCAATCTCTCGCTGCCTGCGTCGCCCCGGTGCCTCACTCAACTTTGTAGAAGCTGTCGTGCCTTACTCCCGCATGGCAACGCAAGAATACCTTGGCTTCGAACCTACCGAGGGCTACGCATCCCAACAGACAGCGATAGCACTTGCACAAACCGCTCATCACAGAGCAGCGGCATTAAGCAATACACCCCAACAAGCGTGCGGTATCGCATTAACAGCAACCTTGCCGACGAGCGCTGCTGGTTCCGATGCAAGATTGCCTCAGAATTGCTGCGTCCATGTTGCGTCCCAATGCGAGGCCATTTGCAGAGGTTGGTCACTTTGCTTCGCAGCACAACCAAGCGAACGTGCAGTGTCAGAATCAATCGCGGAACAGATATTTTTAATCGCGCTCCAAGATTCAATGCACCAACACGGTTTCCGGATTTCGTCGGACCCAGTACAGGCTTTGAACGCTGCTGGTTTGACAGTAACCCTGACTGATGCCAACAGCCACTAAACCGTTAAACAATCACTGGTGGGGTACCACACTTCACTCGTGAGATACCACACCGGCAGTTTGGGTCCATGCTCGCCACAGCAACCCGAGCATTACTGCTAGCACACCACTGCCCAACTCCTTACTCACGCTTCAGACAATGCAGCAGCAAGCTGCTCATAGGTTCGTTTGCTATCCATCTTTGACCCACGATTATCGAGAGCAATCTGATAAAGGTGCTGACCACACGTTGTCGGATAGGTTCCCGTCACACACGCTTGGCACAAGTGGTCTGCCGGTTTTCCGATCGCGCGTGAAATCGCTTCGACCGGCAGATACCTCAACGAATCTGCTCCAAGATCATCAGCAAGACGCTGCTGGTTGGCCTCAGTCAACGCACCATTAGGAGTGAAGTACTTGGGGGCAATCAACTGATCGACAGTACTCATGTCGATCCCATAAAAGCAGGGTGCAATGATTGGCGGACACGCCACACGCACATGTATTTCCTTGGCGCCGCCGACCTCCCGAATTCGATCGAGCAAAACGTTCATCGTGGTGCTACGAACAATTGAGTCTTCGACCAGGATGACACGTTTATCTTTGAGTACTTCTCTGAGTGGTGTGTACTTGGTGGCAGCTTTGGCTTTACGTGCTCGACCTGCTTCGATGAAGGTACGACCGGCGTAACGATTACGGATCAGCCCTTCACGACTGGGAATCGATAGTTCATAGGCCATCGAATCCGCAGCAGCTTTACTCGTATCAGGTACAGGCACAATGATGGTGTCATCAGAATTGAGATCGACTCCACCAAATTCGCGTTCAGCATTTGCGAGCTCAACACCAAGTTTGGTTCGGCTCAGATAGACACTTCGATCATCCAGTGTGCTGGCAACATTTGCGAAATAGATCCATTCAAAAAAGCAGTGGGCCGGCTTTTGCTCTGGCGCAAATCGTTCCATTCGGAATCCGGTTTTCGGATCAATGACAATTGCATGCCCGGGCGGCAATGATTTGATCTGCTCATTCTCAAAGCCAAGATTAAGCAGCGCAACACTTTCACTGGCAGCGGCAAACAAGGGCCCCTCGTGCACGTAGCACATTGGTTTGATACCCAATGGATCACGAGCAACAATCATCTCGCCTTCTGCAGTCAACAAGGCGAGGCTGTACGCACCATCGAATCCGGCAGTCGTCTTTCGCAACACATCGATCCAGTCGATGCGGGATTGCGACTTACTTAGCAAACGACCGAATTCGTGAAGAATAATTTCGGTGTCGGTATCGAGTGCCAGATGATGGTCCCCATCAGCCAACAACCTTTCTTTCAAAATCCCGTAGTTTGAGAGTTGGCCATTGAAACAAAAGCTGAACCACTTCCGCTTGTGGATGTGCTTTCGTTCAAAGGGCTGTGCATAGTTACGATCATCCTGACCACAGGTGGCGTAGCGAACATGCCCGATCGCTGCACGGCCGGCCAGCGACTTCATGAGAGCCTCTGCCTTGGCGCGATGATTCAATCGAAAGACTTCCGTAACGGTTCCAACATCTTTCCGATTTTTGAGCAGTGAAGCACAATCCGGATTGAACGTCGTCATACCAGCAGCAAGCTGCCCACGGTTCTGAATGTCCAGCAACATTCGGGGCAGCAACCGGGAAATGTGCCGTGGCCCATCATCGGTGCAAAGCGGACTGCGACCACGACCGGATAAGTGGTAAATGGCTGCAACACCACACTCGTGATGTATTTCGCTCATATCGAGGGTATTCCGTTGAAGTCGGAACCGGCATCTTGAATGCCGGCAGAAGCTAAGTAAATCGCTTTCGTGCATCGCACAGCGTCCCAAAGTACAGCGGGCTTCCAAGCTCGTCGATTCCCCATGACAATGGAACTGATGCGGGCAATGCATTTTGCACGCAACGGGCGGTAAAATCACTAAAAAGTTCGGAAAAAATCATTTCCCCCAGTCGATCCATGGACTCACCCACTACCGAGGCACTGCGGCTTGCCGCGATCGAAAACGCCCGCAGCGTGGTCGTAAAAGTGGGCACCCGTGTGATCACGACGGCTGATGGCAAATTGGACCGTCGCCGAATTGACCTACTGGCTGAACAACTCTGCCGAATTGCCGACACAGGCCGTCAAACCGTAATGGTCAGCAGTGGCGCCGTGGGCGCTGGGATGGGCAAACTGGGGCTTGAGCAGCGTCCCAGCGGTTTGGCACAACTACAAGCCGTAGCGGCCATTGGGCAAACTGATCTGATGCAGGCCTATGAATCGTCTCTCGCCAACATGGGCCGACACGCATCACAAGTGCTATTAACCGCAGAAGATCTGCGACGGCGAAACGCCTACCTGAATGTTCGAAATGCCCTCATTCAGATTCATGCCTACAATTCCATTGCCATTGTCAATGAGAACGATTCCGTTGCTGTTTCTGAATTGATGACCACTTTTGGTGACAATGACCGTCTGGCAGCGCAGGTAGCAGGCCTGCTGCCTGAGGCCATTCTGATCATTTTGTCTGATATCGATGGTCTTTATGACGGGCCACCCGATCACCCTGATAGCAAGCGAATCGATCTGGTGAAAACCATTGATGAAAAGGTTCTCGCCCTCGCGCAAGATCAGCAAAACAACCACAGCAAGGGTGGGATGTCGAGTAAGCTTGAAGCTGCCCAAGTGGCAACTTCACATGGTCAAAGCATGATCATTGCTCCGGGTCGAGATGATCAGGTTCTGGACAAGATCTTTTCAGACACGCCCATTGGAACGTTATTTCTGCCTCCTGAAAAATCAATCCGTGGGCGGCGCCGGTGGATCAGCAGCGCTGCGCGTGTTACCGGCACCTTGGTACTGGATGATGGAGCCGTTGATGCTGTCTGCCAACATGGTCGCAGCCTGCTTGCCATCGGTATCACTGACAGCAAGGGCTCGTATGAACAAGGCAGTGTTGTTTCCATTCAGGATCGCCACAACAGAGAAATTGCTCGTGGACTCATCAACTACCCGTCCACAGAAGTCGATCAGATCATCGGCCAGCCAAGCGAGAACATTTCAGAAATCCTCGGCCATCGTCCCTATGAAAATGTTGTTCATCGGGACAATCTGGTGCTGACACATCAACCCGAATCCTGATCTGGCAACTCTTCAACGATTTGCGTTGCGAAAAAGGCATCACAACTTCACAAAGCCAGCCAGTTGCTGCGAAGAAATCGGCACCAACATCGATGTTGGTCTCCGTGTAGTCACATCAATGGTCACATTTGACTTACGGCTTACGCCAAACCACCGGTGTTCGTCGCCTCGGATAAAGCTCACGGCAAAGAGGGCACTTGGTTCCATCACAACCTCGCGCGGTGCAATACTCACGTCCATAGAAGATGATTTGCAAATGTAAGTCATTCCAATCGGACTTAGGAAAAAGCTTTTTCAAATCCTTCTCGGTTTGCACCACATTTTTTCCACTGGAAAGTCCCCATCGTTGGGCTAAGCGATGAATGTGCGTGTCGACTGGAAATGCGGGGACTGCGAATGCCTGCGCCATGACCACACTCGCTGTTTTGTGACCGACTCCAGGCAAACTCTCAAGTCCTTCAAACGACTGTGGCACCTCTCCGTCAAATTCTTCAATGACCATCTTCGCAAGACCGGCCAGACTCTTCGCTTTCTGCCTGGACAAACCAAGCGGCCGAATAATCGACAGAATTTTCTTCTCACCCAACTGACGCATTGAATGAGGGTCCGGAGCGCGTCGAAACAATTCAGGCGTGACTTCATTCACCTTCTTATCAGTGCACTGCGCGCTCAACAGAACAGCGACCAATAACGTAAATTCATCCTGATGATCCAAAGGAACGGGTGGGTCAGGGTACAATGCACCCAACCGTTCACGCACCACTACTGCTCGTTCCTGCTTTTTCATTCGCCCACTGATCTCCATTTGTCTTCTCGATGCACGAATATAACCTGACCACTGCCACACACACTACATACCAAAAAAAATCGGCAGTAATTGCGAACTGTTTGGCAGTGCTATTTTGCATCGTTGCACAGCACAGCTTTTGTCGCCTGAACGTTTTGAAAGCTGACCAGCCCAAATCAATTACGTTTCCCGACAAACCGCTGCGGACCAACCAGGTTTCGTTCGTCAGGCAAGACGGCAACCTCAGCATAACCACAACAGGGAATGACCCATTCATCATGTGGGAGTGGAGAACACCCCTGCTACTCAGTGAACCAGTATTATCGTTTGAATACTTCTGCCCTGACGGTATTGAGAATGTCTCACTGTTCATTGGACCACCCATCAGTCCCAAGATGCAGTTGAGTTTACCCAACCTTTCTATCGCAGAGGGATGGAGAGAATATGCGGTTCCTATTCAGCCTCCCAGAGGACGAAGACTACCCAACAAGATTACGCAGATAAGACTGGATCTCGGTCTCCGACCCGATCGAAAACTTTTAATTCGAAATATCAAAATACGCCCACCCACTCAGCGAGAACGTGACTTTGCCGCGGATCGAATCAGGCTTGAAAAACAAAAGGAAACATCAGCCAAAGCGATTCGCGAATATGCGGCAGCGTCATTCCCAGCAAAGTTCACCAAAGTACTAATTGAAAAGGACACGATCACACTGGCTGGACAAGTGCCACAAATATCAAGTGACCCACCACAGGTATCGGTTCGACTCGTCGAATATCCCGCTGATGTGCAAATCAATGAAGCTGGAATAACACTACCATCCGCTCTGAAGCTGAAGCAAAATCAGTTTTCCGTGGTTCTGCCAAGAAGGGTTGGCAGCCGGGATCGGCTTTATAGCGGCTGGCGTATCAAGGCCACGAAACCACAAGACGAGCAGGATGCCTTCCTGTCTGCACGGCACTTTGCGAATGACTTCAAGATCAACAACGTCACAGCAAACGCCCCATTGCGACCCAAAAACCAGAAGGGTCTGAGTGGTTTCAGCTCGCGGGGTCCAAAATCGGATCTGCATGAGTTAGGCATCAAAGCAGTGACGATAAATCTAGTGCTCAATCGATTCATCAGCAATTCTGGCGGACCTGGGCGAGAAGCGATTCCTTCACCCGGTCCACCGATCTATTTCAACACTTCAGCATTTACCGCTTTAGACCAACTCGTCAATCACTGCAGACAGCACGACATCATCGTGACAGCCATTGTTCTGATTCCGAGAACAAAACGAAGTCAGGTACATGCTGTACTGCAACACCCAGAATCTGAGGGTGGCGTGTATACCATGCCCAACATGAGCACGCCTCGCGGAACCACCATCTATGGTTATTTGCTCAGTCGCATCGCCAAACGTTACAGCAAGCCAAACCAAGCACCAGGCGTGATCACCAATTGGATTGCCCACAATGAAGTCGATTATCATCCGGTCTGGACCAACATGGGAAAACAGCCCGACGAGATCTACCTAGAAACATACTATCGATCCATGCGAATGATCCACAACTCAGCTCGAGCTTTCAATCCACACGCCCGTGTATTCATTTCGCTTACGCACAACTGGAACGTTATCAATCCAAACCGTTGGGAACAACTGTCTCCCAAACAAGCATTGCTTGCGTTGCAACGATACTCCAGCCAAGAAGGTGACTTTGCTTGGGGAGTTGCCTATCACCCCTACCCACAAAGCCTGTTCGCAAAAACAGCGTGGCAGGACACGAAAATCGAAAACCACTTCGATAGTCCCTTGATCACGATCCAGAACCTGCATGTGCTGGGCGATTTCCTGAATCAGAGTTCAATGCGACAGAGCAATGGAGCAAGAAGAGGTGTGTTGCTGAGTGAGCAAGGATTCCACACTCCAACCTATGAGGTAGCGGATCAGAACCGACAAGCAGGCTCGCTGCACTACGCAATGCAGAAGATCCGAAACTTTCCATGGATCGAATCTTTTCATTACCACCGATGGGTTGATCATCCCGACGAAGGCGGCTTGAAGCTTGGGCTTCGAACACTACCAACCAAAGAGCACCCACATGGTCAACGCAAGCGTGCTTGGACTGTCTATCAGGCAATCAACACTGATGAAGAAAAGGAAGCCACCACTGGGTTACCAAAACCATAGCGAACTAACTATCTGGCACCTCACGATCCCTTTTACCAAGCTTGCCAAGCCGCATCGGCATCCACGCTTGCCAAGCATCGCTGCATGAATCGAACGCCGTCTGCTCCGTCGTTCACGGAAGGGTACAGAACAGGTTCAGAGCCCAATTTCTCACCGCGTATGATTCGCCGCATATCTGAAAAGGCATCACGATACACATTTGCGAATGCCTCAAAAAATGCTTCCGGATGCCCGCCTGGCAAACGACAAGCAGCTACCGCTGAGGGCAGAGTGTAATCAGCGTTTGGATTTCTTTCGTAAATCTTTGTCGGTTGCCCCAAAGAACGCAGCAAGAGTTGGTTCGGTTCCTCCTGACGCCATGCCAACGATGCTTTCGTGCCATCCACTTCGATTGATAAATCATTCAAACGCCCGTGTGACACCTGACTCCAAGTGACCATACCCGTCGCACCCTGTGCGAACTGAAGCATCGCGTGCCCATAATCATCTAACTCATGGTGGGATGAATAGGACCGCATGTGACTGAGCAACTTCGATGGGGTCATACCTGTGATGAACTGTAGCAAATGAAAAGCATGCGTCCCCACATCGCCTAGCGACCCCGCACGCCCATTCTTATTTGGATCTGACTTCCATGCTCCCCTCGCAGGAATTTCGTCTGGATTCATGCCATGCATCCATCCCTGCACGTAATTGGCTCGAATCGCAATCAAAGCACCCAGCTCGCCATTGGCAATCAACTCGCGCGCTTGACGTACCAGTGGATAACCCGAGTAGTTGTGGGTGAGCGCGAATACACACTCGGAATCACGCACAGCGGATACCATCGCATCTGCATCGGTAGTGGTGATTGTCATCGGTTTATCACAGACCACATGAAATCCTGCTTCGAGTGCTGCACAGGCTATTTCACGGTGTGTGTGATTTGGCGTCGCAATCGAGACAAAATCAATTCGATCATCTGCTGAGCGTGATTTTTCCACACTGATCAATTCACGAAATGATCCATAAGCACGGTCGGGCGCAATGCCCATTGCTAATGCTGACTCGCGAGATCTTTTTGGATCCGACGAAAGAGCTCCAGCCGTCAGCACTGCCTCGCGATCAAGTGTTGCGGCAGTGGTATGCACCTTACCAATGAAGCCATTGCCTCCCCCACCAATGAGCCCCATCTTCAAGGGACGATTACTCTGCTGTTCGATCACCATTTCTCATTTCCCATTTTACATTTCTGCCAAAACAACGGTGGGTAGGTACCGATGGCGAGGTGCTGGTCACCTTACGTCACCCGACAGCAGCACAGCAGCACAGCGGCACAGCGGCACAGCGGCACAGCGGCATTATTCAATAGCTACCTTGCCCAACCCCAGCCGATTTTCAAACAACTCAGTTTCGGCCCGGAATGTCTCCGGGGATTGCACCGTCTAAATACCGCCAGTTCTTAAGATAAGAGAGCAAATCAGACATCTTGCTGGGGCTAAGTGTCTCTTCGAATCCCTCCGGCATTAACGAAACACCGGGTGCCTGCAATCGCTCAATCTCCTCACGCGGAATCACAGCCCGTTTCCCACCCTTTTGCTGAAGGATCACAGTGTTGTCTGCATCTCCCACCAACAAGCCGTCCAACACTCGCCCGTCCACCGTCAGAACTCGATGTTGAATGAATGCGGCATCGATCGCTGCATTTGGATCTAAAATAGAAGTGAGAAGTGCTTGGGGAGTTTTTGTACGCGAATCACTGATGTCCGGTCCAACATTGGTTCCCACCCCTCCTACCTGATGACAGGCTGAGCAATGCTCTTTGAAAAGACTTTTGCCCACCGTTGCATTACCCAGCACGGTAGCTGAGCCCGCGTAGCGTTTCAGTACTTTCGCCCGATTGGGATCGGTGGCTAGCAGTCGGCCAGCAGCAGCCTTGACCACTGCGTCGGGGTGCTGCCGCAATTTTTTGGCGGTTGCTGGATCAACGACCGTTCGAGGTATCTCACCTGCTTCAATTTCTTGCAAGAACCACTTCACGTCGTCGACACGTCTCACACATGCTGCTACCGCTGCCGAGCGCACAGTCATGGTCATCCCGGTGAGATTCTGAACCAGATAGTCTCGCGTCCATTCTGAGTCATTCCGCAAATTCAATGGTAGAGCCACAGCTCGTAAATCGGGCGAGGCAGTATCCCTTACCAATTCTCGTAGCGGTGATTTTACTTGACCAAAATCTGACGCAAGCAAAAGACTCGCGGCACGCAGATCAGCAGGAACAGTCGACGCCTGCGCAGTTTTCAAAGCATGCGAAGCAAGCTCGTGGAACTCAACTCGTTGATCTTCAGGCAAAGCAGCTACGACTTTTGAAACCGCCTGCCGAGACCTTCGTACTCCCCGAATCCACGCCTTCAACAACTCCACTTGCCGTCGATTCAAAATCGACTCCGCAGTCACTTGGGGGTCTGCGGCAAGAACAATCGCAGCCGCATCCGCAGGCGACTCGATACCAACTCGTTCCACCAAATGCGTGAGCAAACGAACATCCATCTGCTTCTGGCTTGCTAGCTGTCGAGATAGCTCTTTCAGCAGTGAGGAATCTACGCTCGCCACCGTCAACCGGATCCATTCATCCTTGGATGACCATCGGTCTGCAATATTGACTAAGGCTCGTACACGTGAAGATGCAAAGTCAGATGCCGCACCGGCCACTACAGCCACCTGTCTCACCACCAATGGGTCGGCATCAGCATCCATCGCCAAGATATTTTCCAATAGCTCAGGTCGTCTCTTTGACAAGTGAATGCCAAGTGCCCGTACTCTTGCGTCGCTAGATTTCATTAGAGAAAGAGCATGGCGTTTACTGAAAGATCCATTTTTGTTCAGTAGCCACGCAGCCCGAGACCGCGCGGCAGGACTACCTTGTGAGTCCAGCACCAAGTCACTGAGAGGCAGCAGCACAGCCTCGCCTTTCTCCTCCTGCAGAAACTGCGACGCTGATGTTCGTTGCCAAGCTGAATCTGACTTCAACCATTTGATCGCGTCATCGATCGTTTGGAGACTAACAACACGGGGCACCACTGACTCCTCTGCCACTTTCCAGATTCTTCCCAACGCAGTGCCATCACGTTGATCCGGACGGGACTTGAGCTCACTTGGCATGAAGTCAGGATGTTCAATCACCGCTCGTGCCATGTCGACAATCAGAACTGACTGTTGCGGGCCAGCGGTAATGTCAACGGGCCGAAACCAATCATCGGTTGAAGATAAAAACTCGCTAGCCGATGCCTCACGCCGGGATTTCCAAACACTGCCCTCTCGAGACAATGTTTGACGTTGCACGATGTATGCCGTTGGTTCACAGGCAAGCAACCACTCATTGTCACCAGCACGCCACCCCGGAGCAAAAATGCCACAAGCAGCACTGAATTGCCCTGAGTGCAGATTGCTTGTGGTCCAAGCTTGGGCCTGTGATACGACCTTTGACTTCTCTGCAGAATAGGCAACATCATGAACCGCATCACGCCCCACCAAGAGTGGATCACGCAAAACCGCATCCAACGTCAACACAGACATCATCGCCGGGTTTCTGTTACTGCAACCAAATCGCCGGCCAAAGTCATCAATCGAAACACCAAACTGGCTCTTGCCTGGCACGGAGCCCCACCATCCACCTTCAGGATCAAAGCAGAAATCCCTGTCACGAAGATCCACTGGCTCAGCCTTGTGTTCATAACGAGCATCGATTGCTTTGACAGATCCGCCCCGTAAACCACCTGCCACGTAAATCAGCCCGTCCGGCCCCAACGTCGGATGGTTCGCTCGTAATTGTTGATTCTGTTCTGCAAAACCCTCAAAAAGGATGAGACTCTCATCAGCTTGGTCATCACCGTCGTGGTCTCTCAAGAACACTATTTTTCCCGCCAGTGTTACAAAGGCCCCATCTCGATACGGCTGAACACCAGTAGCAAATAATAACCGGTCGGCAAAAACGGTGGCCTGATCAAAAACACCGTCCTGATCCATGTCCTGGAGAATTTTAATCTTTCCACTCGGAGCTTCACCTTCCCCAGGCCCCAGCGGGTAATCAGGCATCTCTACCACCCACAACCTGCCCTTATGATCAAGCCGTGCGGTTACCGGATCTGCAATCAAAGGCTCTGACGCAACCACCTGAACCGTGTAGCCTGGCCGCATCTGCAGTGAATCATGAATTTTTTTAACTGTGTGTGCTGAGTTCGTTTGGTTGCCAGTCGACTGTGCCCCTGCTGCATCGCCAGACCCCTGTGTTGCACTACTGCTCTGGGCGTACACAGAGCTCAGACCAACGCCCAACCAAACACAGGAGACGCCGAACAATCCATGGATGCAAAATTTGTTGAGAAGACTTTTCATTACCACTGAATTTCCATTCATAACAACGTGATGGGCTGCAATACCTCACTGCTGCAGTCGGTTGCCGCGATGCCTGTCGCCGCACCGTAAACATCAACTCTGCATTGCATCAAACGGAACTTAAAAGATATCCGCGAGCAAGCAGAAATTCTAACGCATTCAGCGGGCCAGTGATGATCCCCGCGAAGGAAACACCGGTAGCGAAATCGCGACGAGCAGGATAGCCCCTGCCACGGGCACTGGGGCCACAGCGAACCCAAAGATACCGACAAGTGCTAGCCAGAATGCAGGGTGCCTGACCACGGGAACCACGTAACGCTGCCATGAGCCAACGCAACTCAGTAATGCAATGATCACAGCCAACGTAATGCTATTGACGATCAAATTCCTGAGTCCACTGTCACTTTCAGACGCTACCTGCACAGTAGGCACAGGATCGCTGGCTCCCAAGTCAACGACGGTCTGTGGGTAAAAACCGCCAAAACCACCTACATCAAAGAGAAAGAACTTGGCTTCCCGAGTTTCCGAAATCTCCTTCTTGCTCAAGAATCGGTCAACAAAGACGCCCATCCTCATATCGAGTTCTTTCCAGCGTTTCTGGTCAGCGATGGTAACCGTTGTACCAAGTTGCAATTCATAGTTATTCGCCAGAATGGGAGCAGTCAAACCCATCTCATCTGAAAACTGAACCATATGCCCAGATGACTCCGCAATCATCCAATAGCGTTTCAGCCACAGTTGCAACCAGGCAGCAATCTCAGCAGCAGGTCTCTGTGAAAGACGATCCAGCGATTCAACAGATTCGACCACAGCGCGGGCAAGAGACAGACCACGTTCGGATAATAGCGCTGGTTGCTTGTCATTCGACTCCAATCGGTCGCCAGCCCCGTAGTGAGTGAGCCAACGTCCGGTACTTCGAATATCTTTCAACTCCGGCAGGTACTCACCTCGCCTTGCGACGGAAGCAGAAGCGTCCAATAACAATTCAATTGGCTGCACCAATCGAGTCAATGCAAGCGGGACCCGCACCAACGCTGCCTGCTCATCACTGTCTGGTAATTCGATTGGTTCAGCAACGACCGCTCGACCTGCCGCCCATGCGGCAAGCAGTTTGGTCCCCGGAGGCAACTCCACAACCACCGAGTCCAAGCCTCCTGGAAACAAGTCCCAATGTGACAGCACGAGAACGCCGTCGCCTTGAGGAAAGACCTCAACATCAACACCAAATAGTTCTGGCTCGACGTCCACTTCTGGCAGAGGAGCCAAATCCACGGTCCATGATGGTCTCTGACACTCATACCTCGCCCGATTTTCAACTTTGCTGCGCACCGCCTTGACGGCCTGTTCTCGCCACTGCAGTTTTTCATCCCCAAAACGACTTGGGACATTGATCATTACGCGTCGTTTGCCCCGCCCCAGCACACGCACCGAGGGCACGCTCACCCTCGCCGAATCTGCGCCCACAAGTTGACCTCGAATGACCACACTCCTATTGTTCGAATTCTCAAAATCGGGAGCAATGCGGATGATCTGTCGCGCCGGATCGACCGATGGCTGACGCGTCCAAAGCCTTGCCCTTTCAACAGCCAAAGACTCAAGCTCACACCACCTCGATGGAATTTCGACATCAATAAAATCAGGCCGCGCTCCTGACAGAAACTTAACCTGAACTGCCATCCGCCATCCGCTGGCCTCTCGATCCAGCACGATTTCCTGATCACAATCGAATGAGTCACTGCGTTTTGCAACACGATAACGCCCACCCAAACTTGTTGCGTTCACTTTAACGCCTGCCGGTATTGCCCAAAAAGCCTCTGGGATCCAACCTTCGGCCAACGACTGCTCAGTGAATGCACCACTGGGATCTGCCAAATCTGGGAGAGGCAGCTCCGTTGCCACCAATGCCGTCGACCGATCATGCGAAATGCGATACTGGTCAACGGTTTCAATGTCTGGTGTCAGCGTAAGTCGAGGAGGAACGAAGTTCTGGAACCGGTTGTTCGAACGCCAATTGAATCGGCGTACACCCACTGCGTCAATTTGCGTTTCATTCAGCTCAATCGACGCGTCCTGAAGAAAACTAGGTAACGGAATTTCCGCCCGACCTCGTACCACAATTGGTTCAACTGACAGCGGTTCACCGTTGACTGTCAACTGCAACAACTCCAAATTTTCAGGTAACACCAATGAGTACCTTTGGCCTAAATCAGGACCGAGATTCAAGGTCGCGTGATAAGTCAATTCCAAACGATCACCCAAGACTTTCAAGTCATGCTGTTGGCTCACTGCGGATGCTTGACTCACTCGTTCAGACAATATCAGTGTTGGTAATTCACCTGAAATGACATAACAACGATCATTAATTTTCTCAGTGAAGCCTCGCCACCTATTGTTAAAGTCATCGACTGAAAAGGCATCACTGGTTCTCGCATCAAGCGCACTAAACTGCAATTTCGAATCACTATAAAGCGCCAACCACGCATCACCATTTTCACCGAAAGTCGCGGTAACTTCCGGGATTTGGATTTTCCCAGAATCACCATCCAGCTCGTCAGCAACCATCGGTGGCAGGGTCCAAAGCAATCCAATTGGTCCGGGATCATCTTTGAGGCACGTAAGAATCATTTGCCTTCGATTCGAACTCTTCAGTTCGCTACCTTCAAGACGCCAGTCACCGGAGGTAAGTCGTGGCATGGCCGCGTCGCGTATATCAAACTGAAAGGTCTCACCCTCAGCAAGTAATCCGGGCGGATCAACCTCACATTCAATGGTAACCTGCCTACGTCCAGCGTTAACGCGATATCGCCTACCAAGTGTTCTTGGAACGTCCATTTTCGCCGTCTGCAATGTTCGGAACTCGATTGCCATCTCTTGAGTTGGCCCGAGATCTTCCTTCCATCGTCGCAACTCTGTTTCGTCGAGTAACCGACCTGCCACCCGTAAAGCACTGACATTCTGCTCAGACTGAACCACAAGTCGCGAGGAAGCGACTGGAGGGATAGCAACGGAGATTTTCACCCACGGTTCATTTAAAGAAACGGTAGCCAACAGTGAGAATCGAATCCGTACGTAGCTGGCTGCTGGAAGAGTGGCGATTGTCCAACCGTCCTTATCCGATGCAAAGCGGCTTACCCGGCTCACATCACTCAGCAGTTTTGCCGTTCGAATCGAAGTGAAGGGAATTGGAATTCTGACCACGTTCATCCCCTGCTCACCATCTTCCAGATGAATGAGATAATCCGCATCAATGCTCAGGCCATCAACCATTCCTGCTTGCACCAAATCGGGCTGCATATTGACCCTGTAATCGGCAATGGCGATGCGAGCATCTTTTGGCTCCAAGCGATTGACACGCTGAAATAACTGGGAATGCATTTTGCCAGGAATGTAAACCATCGAGCCGAGATGTTGTCCAGCTTTGTCCATCGGCACCAATACATTGACATCAGTGACACTGCCAACCGTAAACTCTTCGTCCACCGACTCTGGCCCGCCTTCCTGCGCGACAACTACAGCCGAAAAGAAAAGGGAAATGGCGATCAATAGCCCCAGCACCCTCGCTGCGGTATCAAGCGAGAAATCATGAGAGACATCTCTCGAACCATCTGATGTCCCAGCTTCGATCTTTGACGGTTCGTTTCCAGCTTGGCCAAACCACAACCACCGGCGACTCGTTGCCAGCATCGCTGCAGTAATCGCCGGAATAATAAACCAGCCAATCACTGCTAACTTCCAAGGCCACCAGAGGAAGAGAATGCCTGTAAAAACAACAACAAGGCCAGCAACCGCAGAAGGTGATCGTTCTGCAACGAACCAGCACACCGCAAAAGTCACCAGAGCCAATAACCAACCCATTGCCAATGCGATATTACGACGCACCAAAGTCGTTGATTCCCCGGACTGCATGGCAATCACGGCGGCGATCCCCTGTCCTCCCTGCTCACCTCTGATCAATGCGAGTGGGGCAAACGTATCCGATGCAGCCACCAGACGGTACTCCGATTTAAGCACCGTTCCGGACACATCTATCAGCGGCAACCTGCATTCTCGCATCCAACTTGGACCGTACTGACTACGATTCCACACAACCTGAATTGTCTCGGTATCAGATCGTGGCTCAAGAACTAAAGGCCTCCGTTGCACCGACATCAAATCGACTGGCTTATTATTGCGGATAACCGATTCCAACTGCAATTCGGGCTCATAAGAGATAATTAGAGGTGTGGTGGGAGAGACTCGATACGTCGCTTCGATGCGATCAGTTCCACGACTGGATGCTTCGACTCGAATCTGTTCTCGCCAAACAATGGTGACACTCGGATTCACATCCGAACGCCGCAACGTGATCGAAGACGACTGTATGGCGTCATACCTGAGTTGGGTACTGCCATCGATGGCTGTGATACCATCATCACCTCCGTCGACCGCTGTCTCCACATCAGTGATGGCCTCATCATCTGTGTTTTTTGCTTCTGATGTCCAAGCTGACGTCCGCCTCGGAACCCGCTGAACATCAGGTGGTTTCTGGCTGACCAAAAGCCCCTCACCAATAGTCGCGATGGCATTCTGTGACGATGCCCCACTAACAATCGGCAGCTGCATTTCTATTGACGCGGGTGTCTCATAAGTTCGACGAGCAATCAACTTCCGCCCACGCAAGTTTCTCTCTGAAAGATCAATTGAATAAGCACCAGCTATCTCCGACACGTCCGATGCTGGCAAACCAATCGTGGATCCATCACCACTGTCACTGATGGACCACAGAAACTCACCACGCCCTTCCAAACTGCCAGTCTGAACTTGCAATCGTTCCCGAAATAAACCATCCGATTGAATTTCAATCTCCAACGTCTCAAAAACTTCATCACCAAGACGCCTGACATCGAAGGATGTTGCAGCATTGAAACTGACACTTGGCTTCAGCAACAGCAACTCGGGGGTACGCCCTGAAGTAGGCTCAAACCAGAGTGTTTCAGAACTCAAGCCCGAAAAGAAAGCTTGCTGCTCCTGACTCAACGACTCCGGATCGAATGAACCCCGTTGCAGCGCCACTTCACCACTCCAGTTCAGATCCTTGGGAGGAGTTACAGCGGCAATCACTTTCCCTCGTGCCTGTTTTGATCTCAAAAACCAACTTGCGGGCACACGTGTCGCCATCGCTCGATTCGTATCTGGATTACGATTTCCATTTTCCTCTTCGTTCCCCGCAAAGTTGCCCGTTGTGTTGTTTTTTCTCTCCGAGTTCAATTTCCGATTTGGATTATTCGCTGTTCTACGTCTTACGTTGCTTTCCTGAATCAGATCAGTGCTTCCCTCAGCCTCAACCAGGATGGTGGCGTTTTGAATATCTTGGTTCTCTGGCCAGAACACAATTTCTCCTGCCCGAATCCTCGGGTTCTCAATGACCCGACCTGAATGCTGAAGAGTAAGTGATTCACAAAGCCAACCATCTTGCACAAGCAATCTGACAGGCTCAACTCGATCCGAATCGATTTTGATTTCAATCCTTGCTTTGGCCCGCAAGCTGCCATCAATCACATTAAATTGCAATGCAGCTTCGCTCTGGGTAAAGATTGCTTGATTCGCCAACTGAACACGTGACCAACGGCTCTTAGCAACCAGATTGTTTCTGGAATTCGCTGCAGCAGGATCAAATTCAGACGTGATCGCCGGCCCTCTCGCGGTGACGGTTGTAATGTCGTCTTCGATGTTTTGGCTAACCCACTGCCAATTCTCGGGCAATTTCCAATTAAGGATGTGTAAAGGAGATCGCACCGACAGAACAGCTTCATCAACGACCGTTGCATGCGCCACAGTATCACCGACCCATATCGGCATCGGAAGTTCACACCAACCCTGCGCACTTTCCCAACGACTGTGTCCCCGCACAACCACATCCAGCAACTTGTCCGCTTCATTCACGGCGTCACCCAGCAACTTGATTTGCAAGTAACCTTGGCGATCGGCTGCTTCGGATTTTGAGAACTGAAGTGGCTCACCACCAAGTTCAATCGATAGAACGTTTGCATCCCCGATAAATAACTCAGGGAACTTCCAAGCCTCAGGAACCTGGACGGCCATTTTGCATGCCCACTTCAGGCCGCGACGATCCGTGTCGTACTGCATTTCAGAGCGTCGAATGATGAAGCTGCCCGGCTCTGAATTAGCCGGCTCAACCTGAGTATGAACGGTGACCGCATCAAGCCCCCCCGCATCAAGCTCGTACCAATCTACGTCGACTGCCCAGTTCGACTCGTTCGACTCGGTAAGCTCATTGAGCTCAAAGAAATCACTTGCTTCCTCCGGGGGTCCTGAGCGGAGCCTTAAGACTCCCTGATCAGTACTGAGCGAGGTCCCGATGGGCATGGAAAAATAGAATTTGGCCTGTGGAGCTCGCGGAATCTTCAAGTCAAAGGCATAGCCGCTTGCAGACTTTGTGCCTCGCATATTCCACGAGTACCGGATCTCCGAACTGCTGCCCGGCACTGCATCGCCGCGAAATACTGCCACAAGATTTCCATCGGCCTCTGATTCCATCCGTGGGACGGTGGAGTTTCCTGGTGAAAAACCCCGCGGCTGTTCGATAGCGAGATTTACCTTACCCAGCGAGCGCCGGACTTGGTCGCTGCGATCAGATTCGATATCCAGAATACTCTTCTCACTGACGAGAGTATCACCAACAACCCTGACCCAATAAACAGCACCCTTCAGCCGACTAGTTTGATCGTCAGTAGCTCGCGCAGTCCACTTTGCGATTGCAAGATTAAGTTGCTCCAACGACACGGGATGGTAATCTTTCGGAACCAGCTCATCCATCTGTGACTGGTACATACCAATCGGTGTGATTCGGCGACCATCAGGTAGCACGGCTGGTATCCACAACTTTGCATCTTCCGGTTGCCCATTCGCTTTTTCCTGATCAGCTTCAGCGGAAGCACGGCTCTCGTCATCGTCTGTTTTTTGGTTTGGCTCAGAGGCTTCTCCAACCTTTTCGGATTCACTTGCCTCCTGCGCCACGGCTGGTTTTTCCGAACTGCAAAACGATCCAGCCCACCCGAAAACAATTGCAACCAACAAAACAACACAACAGCGATTTCTAGAGATCCCACGAGGAATCTTCCAAATCGCAAACTGGGCTTTATCAAAACAAAGAGATCCTGTCATCAGTTGCCATTCTGAATCACGCCGATCTCTATTTTGGCAGCGTGGAGAGCGACTCACGTGGTCACCTCAGTGGGCGCCGGTTCGGGCAATGCCTCAGTCGCAGTGACCCCAGGATCGTCTGCCATTGCCGGCATCAAAGATCGCGTTGATGGTGGGCGAACTTGATCTGCTGCAATCACAGATGAGTTGAATACACGACCCTTCTTCGCGGGTGAAACTAACACGCGCACAGCGATCATCACAACAACCAGCACCAACGCGATGATTCCAAACTGGCCTGCCAAAACTGCTGCATCCGGAGCGATCGCAAGTAAGCCTCCGAACATCACCGCAAGCACCACGGCAGTCAAAGGATGACGCGACTTTGGAAAATTTGTCAACACAACAGCAGCAAGCAATACAACCGAACCGATCAGAACCCACAGTACTACGCGTGAAACAACCACAACCTCAAATGAACGCAGATCGGACCCGATATACAGGTATCGATTACCGGGTGGCATCGAAATTGAAGTGGCATCGACGAGTCGCAGAAGTCGAACGTCATCATGACTCGGCTGTCGATAAAGTTTCCACCGATCAAAACGCCAACTCATGCTCCGTCCCAGGGTGGGTGACGCCCACAGAACATGACCGTCTGATGGTGCGATGATCTGCCAATAAACGCGTCCAACACCGAACGGCAATCGAAGCAAGGGTTTGATGTTCGAAAACGACGCTGCTGTCTCCTGCTCAATCCAGACCTGCAAATCAACCACATGAGCATCCCTGTCATTGGGCAACAGCACGACAAGAGTATTCTCTTCACGTCGCACGGTTCGTCGTTTTCCATCAATGAAGGCTTGAACGGACACATCAGCGACATCTGATGGCAGACCAACCTGGAATCGGCCTCCACCCTGAACTTTCGCATAAACACTTTCGTGACGCAGGTTCCTGCCCACGACCGTCCGCAATACGGTCTTTTGCACCGTCAATTCTTCTTGACTTGTCAAACGTGACAATAATTTGAGACGCAGAGGGTCACGCGGAAACGTGACCAAATCAAGACGCTTCTGCCTCTGTCGATCTGCCGAAACCAGGTCAAACCCCTGATCGCCTCTTAACGTGACGCCCATGCTACCGCGAATCGTGACATCAAGAATGCCAGGACTTGGCAGTGGCACCGAAATGACAGCGCCATCTCCAACAGCAGCGTTCAAATCCTGCACGCGACGCCAAGTAATTTCCATCGTGTTCATGGCAAGTCGCTCTGATATCAACTCATACCGATCACCATCAACGTATTTAAGCTTCGCCGGTGCGCCGTTTACACTCACCACCCACGGTTCTTCAAGAATAGGATCAACCGGTTCTTGGGCATTCCCAGAATTGTCTTCCGCATCATCTGGTGTCGGAGCTTCCTCATTTTCTCCTTCTTGTGCCACCGAACCAATCGCATCCCCATTTTCATTCAGAATGGCAGGACTGCTGACATCTGGAATACGGACATACAAACTGCCTTCCAGATCCAAGGAGGAAGTCACAGTCCAAGCCACATCTGTTCTCAACTGATTCCCCGAAAGCTCAATCGCAGCCTCGCTGGCCAGACTGATTCTGGGTGGTTGATCGACCAACGCACCGACCACCTTGGGACGTTTTTCCTGTGTCTGAATCTGATAACTGATCGTGGATGACTTGGCCACTGACACGTCCGCTCCGGCAACGATTCCACGCGTCAATCCCACCGAAGCAGCAAGATCGACGACCAACATCGAACGCCCCGTACTCTTGATATCGAGTGTGGCCTTCTGAACTCTCGCCGCACCATCGACATCAGTCACTGTCGGAAGATAAAAACCAACATCACCATTTTCTGGATTCAATTGCAATTCTGCCAAAATCCTGATCTGGGACAGATCGCCATTTCCGACATTTCTCATGTTCAAGAAACGATCATCATCTTCGAACAGATCCAACAACTCTCCAGTTTCAGAATCTTGAATTTCCCTGATCTGCCAACCTGCATCATTGAATTGCAGAAGCCCCTTAGACACCTGACCATTGATCGAAATGGTCATGTCAAGATTGGCGGCGTCGTCATAAACATCGATGATTGAATTGCTTATCATCCGTAATTGCCGGCCCTTCTCCCCTAAGTAAAGCGGTAATTCGAATGAAGCACGTTCAAATCTGAACTCATAAGTGCGACCCGAATTAACGGCGTCCTCACCCAATTCACCGATCACACGATCAACCCATGGGCTGCTAAGCCATCGCAGCCGATAATCACTCCCCGTCTCAACAGCGATCACACCCTTGTGCCGTAGCGATCCGACCACCTCCGCCACATGGAAATCAAGTGGATTCGATTCAGACGCATTATCATTTGGCAGTTGCAATTCAAAACTGAGGTCAATGCGAGATCCTCGCTCTGCCTCAGGAATAATGACATCACGAAGCTCTTCGTCTCTACCCTGAACAGGCTCACCCAAGTCGATCGTCCGACCACTGTCACCTAATCGCAAAGAATCAAGCACGACCGCGCCAGGCGGCAAACGCAATTGAAATGAATCTATCGACCCGCGGACATTCTCGACCGTCAATAAAAAGTCAGCAATCAGTGGGTCCTGAGGTGAGTCCCAACGAACATTGATACGACTTTCAACCTCCAGAAGAGCTGTCTCATCTTTTGTGCGTGAAGAACTTCCCCAACGCAATGAATAATTGCCACCACCGCTCTCAATCTGAAAATTCGTGCCTTTCGTCTGCACAACTTTCTTCTGCAAAACCTCATCACCCCGACCAACAATCTCGCCCTCAACCCCCTCTGCACCGACGGTCAAATCAACTCTTGATGGCGCACCAGGTAACTTGAAGTCGAGTGTCTTGGCAACCGTGCTCGCCACGACTCGTGCAGACACTTCCATACGCAATTTTACTTCCTGTTGCTGATCAGTTTTCACCAGCAGAAGATGCCCGCTACCATCAGAAGTCAGTGTCATGAAGTAATTTTCGATCCCAGTAACGTCGGGTGGTTTCAAGCGATGGAAATTTCCCATCTGCAAGGGGATACGTATCCACTGACCCTGACTTGGTGCAACCAGGATATTCAGCGATACCTCCCCCTCAAATCGCTCCGCCTCAACCTCACCCTTGACGACAAGTGACTGAAAACTGAATAACTGCTGATTTGAATCGACGACCGAATCAGGATTTGACAACCGATCGAATTCCTCCCAAGACAACCCGGGCATGAGCACGACGTTATCCGACTCACTCAAGAACATAAATGCGCGAATTGGTAAACCGCTTGCATCAACTCCATCCTGCTGCTGCGAGAAGACATCGCGAGTAGGAGTGGTTCCGGGTGGTTGTGCGCACGCAGCACCTGCAGAAAACCACAAACTGACCATGGAGATCGGCCAAACCAACCCACGGACAAAACAGCAGGTTCTGCTCAGAAAATCATACTTCGGATGTCCATATTTCCTCCCACCACGCGACAAACGCGTTTTCTGCTCGAATCTGCGATGATGAGACAAGAATCGCATGCGTCTGGCTGAGAGGAGAAAAGAAGCTACCTGACACGATCCTTATACGCAGGAAATGCAACCTTGGGGCGATCCAAAGCAGAGCTCTTTCCGGAAAGATTCAGGTCACTACAGTTTACGCAAACACCGCAACTAGTGACAGCAAAAGCATGGAACATGGGAGCTGATTTCAGCCCCAACACGGCCAAACAGCGTAAAAACCTCGACCAATCGTTAAGATCGGAGCAATCTGAGAGCCAAGGGGTGCTGATGCCAAACGATGCGGTTGACCGCTATTCACGCCATTCATCCAAGAAGTACGCGTCTTATCAGCCACACCATCGTTCAGCTGGAAACCAGATTGAGCCCACGCAACGCAGACTCAACCGCTCAGAGCGCCCGGACAAGAGTCCCTCTGCTTGGCTGCCTCTGCTTGGCTGCCTCTGCTTGGCTGCCTCTGCTTGGCTTGCGCCACAAGGGACATTGAGACGGCTAGACGCGATCTCCCGATCTGCTCAAGAGCAGAGCAACATCAAGCACCGTAAACCGAACGGAAAAATTCAGCCTTGTCCTTCGTTTCCTGAGCCGCCTCTTCGGCCTGCTCTGCGGCCGCTTCCAACTCATTCAATTTCGAGCGACCTTCATCTAGCTTACCCTGGTCCGCGGTTTGTGCCTTATTCAGGCCGTCCAGCTCGGCCTTAAGTTTTGCCATTGCATCAGCCATTTGCTTGATTTGAGCTTCGCGTGCCGCGACCGCAGTTTCAATGCCTGTCACGTTAGCCTGGACGGGTTCCAGATCCTTCCGCTTTGTGGCGGCGTTCGCAGCAGTCGCTTCCAACTCGGCAGCCAACTTTGCGCTTTGTTGTTTGAAGGCTACCAACTCAGATTCGATCCCCTCAAGAACTGCGGTCTCATCCGCAAGATTTTTGCGAGCTACCCCGGTGGCTGTTTGCATCGTTGCAAATCCTGCCACCGCGTCATCCATCGTCTTTTTCGCTGCTATGATCTGTTTCTCCACAGCCGGGACTGCTGCGGTCATCTGCTTGATGGCTGCAACGTGCTTGGCAACGACTGCCGGTTGCGTCTTCAGCTTTTCCATTACAGCCGCAAGGCTAGTCGCTGTCTGCTCCACGAGTTTTCGAGTTGCATCCAGCTTAGGCATTGCTGCGTTGAGTTCGGCAGTCATTTCAGCAAGCTTTGCTTCACTCACTTTCTTTGCTGCCTCTTCGCGGGCAATGGCTGCGACTGCTGCCTGCTGTTGGGCTGTCAACTTCGATATTTCTTTGACAAGCAACGCCATTTTCTGCACTGCTTCATCCTTTGCCTTCTTGGCAGCTGTCAATTCGCCGGCAACTTGTGCCAACTGTACATCGTAAGCATCCATCTGTTTCGTAGCAGCAACCTTGGCAGCAGCATGCGCCGCGAGTTGTTTCTTCAGTGGTTCAACCTTGCTATTCAATGCTGCCTGTTGAGCGGAAACACTAACTAATTTAGCGTTGGCATCAGCAATTGTTTTGTTCGCCTTCTCACCAACCGTTTTCTGATCAACAGCTAGCTTTTTCGCCTCTGAAGCTTGGGCATTTGCCTTTGCCAATTCACTCTCCAACTTTGCAACCAGATCTGAGGCAACCTTTTTTTCCGCGTCGTCCTTCGCTGCAGCCAGCTGTTGCTTTGCGGTTGCCACCGCGACAGTTGTGGACGCTACGGCTTTGGACACAACACCGATCTTTGCCACCGCAGCAGCTTCGGCTGCACTAGCCTTTTTCTGCTGCTCGGTTGCAGCTCCAACTTCTTTCTTAAGCGTCGTTATTGTTTTGCCAAATTCAGCTGTTTTGGCTGAAAGCTGAGTGATCGCGGTCTCTGCTGTCTGTCTCGCAGTCTCCGCTGCTATTTCCGCGTTTTTCGCTGCCTGCCTCATCGCAGCGATCTCCAAATCTCGCGTTGCGAGTTGTGACAGTGAAGCAACAGCGGCAGCCTTCAGTTGTTCGTTCTGCTGCTTTACCTTCGCAAGCTGGCCTTCGATCGCGACCTTTTCGGTGCCTGCTTTGTCACGGCGTGCAACCACCTGAGCGATCAACGTCTGGTGAGCTTTCGCGGAAGCCTGAGCGGCATCAATTTGCTTTGCCAGTGCCACCATCGATGCTTTGCCCGACGCCAAAGATTTGTCAGCAGCCGTTTTCTGTGCCTGCAAAACAGCCATCGCTTTCTCGCTCGCAACCTTGTCGGCGTTAGCTTTCACCAGTGCTGCCTTTGTTTCAGCCAGCTTCGCCGTCATGCCAGCGTGAGTTGCCTTCCCTGCTTCCACCTGCTTTTGCTGTGCGGCTTCAGCAGCAGAGGCCGCTGCGACAGCTGCATTCAGCTTCGCGATTCGCTCGGCAACGGATGATTTGTACTGTTCGAGATGGGGTGGGTTTGCTCGCAGTTCGACAAACTTTTTGGGGTCAGCGACGTCCCACATCACCGTTCGCCCTGACCAATCGCCACCAATCACTCGAGAACCATCATGGGTGATGACGGCTTCTAACGCAGGCTCTGCAAACGCTGGCATGGTGGCAATCGCGCCGCCATCTGCATTCCACAGCTTGACTGTTTTATCTTTACCTGAGGTGACCATTCGACCATCCCTAGCCATCACCACACCTGTTGCACCTCCACTATGAGCACTGAAACTTTTCAGCTGCTTTCCGTTATTCATTTCCCAAAGTTTGACGGTACCATCCTCGCTGGCACTAACGAGAACGTTTGAATCAGCTCTCCATGAAAGTCCCCGAATGGCGCCCTTGTGCCCCACCAGATCCAGATACAAACGCCCGGTGTCTGCTTCCCATACATGCAACCCCCCAGAACGATCGCCCGAGGCAACCAGAACTCCATCGGGACTGAAGTCGACGGTGTAGACCCAATCTGTATGTTTCTTGAGATCGAAGAGCGACTCACCAGAACCGGTATCAAAAATGCGGACAAGTCTTTGCGGCCCGCCGAGGGCGATCTTGCTGAGGTCATCGTTGACGTCGGCACCAAACACCGTGTCCAACTCGTCCCCAACCTTGATAACCCGCTCACCTGTTTTGATATCGTAGACGGATGCGACTCCGTTGGATGAATGCGTGCCCCCAGCGACAAGCAGATACCCACCATCAACGCTAAATGTGAGGACCTGCGGAATTCCCTCAGGGAAAGGGATGATACCTTCAAGTTGGCCTGTTTCTGTGTGATATAGCGAAACCTGCTTTTGACCGGCCACAGCAACCAAAGGTGCCCAAGGACTGGCGGCCAGCGCGGACGCTGCAGCAGCGCGTCCGGACACCACGACAGGCACCCGCCACAAACTCTCTGGCATGACAATTTCTGAAGGCTTGCCACCTTCCATCGCGCTAAAGCTTAAAGACGGACCCTTCCGCTTCTTCGCTTTACTGCCGCTATTTTCTAACAGACCACCATCAATCCACCTCTTGATGATGTCCAATTTCTCCTTTGAAATTGGATCCTGATTCGGCGGCATGGTTGGCTCTTCCTCGTGAGTCATCACGAGATACAGTTTGCTTGCTGATGCATCACCCGCAGCAACCGTATCACCACTGCCACCGCCCTCCATCAACGCGCCAAAACTGTCAATCGCAAGCCCTGCCTCTGCATCATTCGCATTGTGACACTGCAGACAATGCTCGCGGAAAATTGGCAGCACATGATCCATGAAATTCGGACTGGCTTGCTCTTGCTTTTTCTCCTGCCCGAAAAGCGGCAAGGATGTTAGAAAGAGGAGACCAAGACTCAGAAATACTCGGATATTCATTTCGATGCTTTGAAGGTTTTGGTAGCACAGTTACTCTTGCTCTATGAGACTGATAACTGCAAAAAATTGCGACCAGCAACGGAACACTCTCCGAGCACCGACAGCACACCACCGGGGCACTCTACTCAAATGTTCAAATTCGCCAATCACACGCTTCTATTTGCCGTGAGGCCGCTTCACCGGCCTCGCGATTCATCAACCGAAAATCAATGATTGAACACAAATTCTCGGCTGTTCAACACGGCCCAGAAGACATCCTCAAGGCCCACACTGGAGCTCGGAGCCTCCTTGACCGAAGTTAGCAATTCCTTGCGCTCCGTCTCCGTCGGATACCGTGAAAGACATCGCACGTACAAACGGTCGAGCGCGTCTTCCACCGGTGCATCATCCTTGAGTAACTCAGCGACTACCTTGCCTTGAGTGATCTTTCCGCTCGTCGCGCTGCCGTTTAGCAGATGCAATGCCTGTGAGAGCGACGGGTCGGTTGACGCCTCACAATCACAGACGGTCTCACGAGGAGCTCTTCCGAATGTATCGAGGAAGTAAGTACTCGTTCCTCCATCCGCGATTTGCACGGCACGTGCTCCGAGAGGCAAACCGCGGAACTTCTCTCTTGTATTGGTCACCTGACTAACACAGTCAAGCATCATTTCCGCAGGAATACGCCGAACCACTGCATAAGCGTAATTTCGGGTGTCACCTTTGTTACTTTCGTTCGGAGTCGCACTCCGCTGGTAAGCCCGGCTGTTACAAATATCACGAACCAATTGTCGAAAATCGAACTTGTACGCAGCCAATTTGTCACCCAGTTCCTGGAACAATTCCGGGTTCGTCGCGGGATTGCTGACGCGAATGTCATCCACGGGCTCGACGATGCCAACACCCATGAAGTGGGCCCAAACGCGATTGGCAATGCTTGTCGAGAAGTAGGGATTATCTGAACTGGTGAGCCACTCTGCCATGACCACACGTCGATCCTTGCCCTTGGTCTCGGCTAATCCACCCCCAAGAAACTTGGGTTGCATGACTTGGTTGGTGACCTTGTGCCTTACCTCGCCCGAACGCCGGTCATAAATGATTTTTTCCCGATAGTCTTCAGCGTTCTTAGTCGCGGTCTGGCAAAAGAATGCAGCAAACCCGTAGTAATCATCCATCGTCCATCGATCCAGCGGATGATTATGGCATTGAGCACACTGGGTTCGAATTCCCATGAAGACTTGAGCCGCATTCTCTGCCCGCTTCAGCGTGTCGCGTTCAATCTGATAATAGTTCGTCGCAGGATTTCGGAATGTGCCGCCCGTTGCACCAAATAGTTCCCGCACCATCTCATCGACTGGCACGTTCTTCGCGAACTTGTCGGTCAACCACTGGTTGTAGAGGAACGCTGACTTGTAGCTGACTTGGTTCGTACTCTTGATCATCAGCAATTGGGCGAACTTCATGGCCCAAATCTCGCTGAACTCCTTGCGCCCCAGGAGACGCTCGATAAGCGCTGAGCGTTTATCTTCCGCCACATCATTCATGAACTGATGGTACTCATCCTCTGTTGGCAGCATGCCAGTGATGTCGATAGTCACACGCCGCAGAAATTCCTCGTCGGTGCATAGTCCACTAGGAAGGATTCGGAGTTGGTTCAGTTTCTTACCAACCAGCTCATCGATGTAGTTTCCTTTGACCTCAGGAGCCTCGTATTGAAGATCTTCTGGTAATACCAGAACCTGCCGTCCTTCCGTCTTGGTTTCAAAGCGTGCCATGATGAACGCCTCACCCCGAACACCGGCGGTCACATTTCCATTTTTGTCGACCGCAGCAGATGTTTCATTGTTCGTCATGAATGCTGACAGATTCGTCACATCACGCGTGGTTCCATCCGAGTAGTGTGCAACCGCGATAAAGCGTTGCGTGCTACCTGTTCCCTCGATGACGGCTTGTGGAGGATAAATTTCAAGCTTTGCAACCGCTGGTGGTGGCGTTGCATCTTTCAACGCTCCTGCCTGCAACCACTCCAACATCATGGCGTAATAAACACTGTCATCGCCAAACAACTTGCCACCGGTGTGAGGAACCCGCCCGACGGACTTGGTCAAAAACAGACTGTCTTCGGGAACAGCCAAGTTGATGCGTCGCATCCCGATTTGACGCGTGATCCTCGTGTAATCACCTGCAGGATCATATCCGAACAGGCTGATCATGAAGCCATCTTTACCGCGTGCAGCGCCGTGGCATGAACCGGTATTGCACCCGCTGCGGGTCATGATCGGAACAATGTCTTTTTCAAAGCTGATCGGTAGTTTCGCAGTGCTGCTACCGACCTTGACTGGAATCCTTACTTCACTAGTACCATTGCTGCAGATCAGCTCAGTCTCGCCGTCGGAAAGAGGCAACAGTCGGTTGCCATCAATTTTGGCAAACTTTCCATCGGCCACGCTCCACTTCACTGAATCGGTAACGTCAAGCGTGACGTCGTCATCGCGACGTATAATTGCTACGAATGATTGGTAGTCACGCGCGGTATCCAACCGGATCGCTTCCGGATAGACAAACAATCCGTCAACAGCAGTCGCAGATCCATTGGAAGCGGACGCCGAAGCCGTTGCTGGCTCTGGTGTTGCTGGCTCTGGCTCAGCCGCCACCGTTTCGGAGACAATGAAACAAGCAAGAGCAATCGTCAGGGATAGTCGACGCATCATATTGACACCTTCGGGTCTTTCCATCGAACTGGAACATGGCGTTCCAGTCGGGTTAGTGAGTTGTTCGTATTTCAAGTTATGTGACGAAGTCGTTCGTAACCATTCCCAGCGGAACGTTACTACTCTGGTACTTCAGTTTTGCCCTGTCGCATCAGCCGAAGCTGCTCAAGCCGACTGAGCGGTTTCTTCTTCACAGGGGCAGGTGGCTTGGCGACTGGCTTAGCAGCCGGCTTGGCCGGCTTTGGTTTTGGTTTTGTGACGGGCGCGGGAATCGGTTTGTCTACTTGAAGTGTACCGGTGCCTTGCGTCTGCTTGATGATTCCTTTGTCTTGGCTGACAGTCGCACGTACGACAAGTGTCTTGTGTTGCCCAACACGGGCTTTCTCGCCAACCTTGACTTCGAAGCTGACTTGCTCAGTGTCTTTCTTCACCTCAACCTTGCTTTTTTCGCAGACTACGCCGGCGGGCAATCCCACCAACTCAAGCTCACATGTTCCGGCAAAATCGCGAAGCACTTCCACATCGACGAGAACATCTGCTTCCGCGTTTAATTCGGCTGAAGTTTTCGGAAACTCAAAAGCGAACAAGCGATCTTCAATGGTCAATGTGGCCGGCATGGTGGCAATCTCGATTCCACCAACAACTCCATAAACAATCAACGGCCAGTCCCCAATGGCTGCCGCTGAATTGGCAGTCAGGGCAATCGTGGCCTCATTTTTTCCTTTGGGGATGGTCACACTTCCAGCCGATCCGATTCCGGGCGGGTTGTACAACATTCGGATTGGAATATCGCCATCAAAATCACCACGGTCTACTTTGACGACAAGTTCCATCGAGCCGTTACGAACAATGGGCACCTGAGGCTGAACAATTTCGAAACTACATGCCGAGGCTTTGATTACCGACACTGCCGCGCGGTCAGCGTTGTAGTCGTAAACGACGCTATTATTTTGGCCGATCAACAACTGGTGCCGTTGGGTATAGCGACCCGCTATCGGGTTGTCGGCGATTTTGCCTACAAAATTAACCAACCTACCGTCCAGCTTTGCTTCTGGCGTTGCGGTTAGCAATAGCGGAACAGTCGTGCGATTCGCCGGCATCTGAATGGGAGTCACCGTCACTCCTTCTGGCAAGTTCAAGCCAGAAATATCGATTGCACCGCTTACTCTTTGACGAGTCGCGTTAATCATCACTGCCGCGTTGTTGCCCTGCGGCACATTGATCTGCGTTGCTACATAACGCTGACGATCCGGAAGCGTTAGAACGAGGTCCGGTTGCACCAACTGCACTTCCAGGCGATAGGCGTAGCCTGGACCACCATTCCTGAGATGGTCATTGACGCTGACGTGGTAAACCCCATCTGCTGGAATCTTGTAATCTAACCGACTGTCTGGACCACCAGAGTCATCATTTCCTCCGACCCTACTCCCAGCCGCGTTATACACATTAATCACACCATCCAGCTCGGATCGCAAAATTTTCCGAGCAAAGAGATTGATTGAAACAGTCTGATTTTTCTTGGCTTCAAAGCTGAAGAAGTCCGTGTCACCTGGTTCCCCCACAAAGCCACAAAACGCTCCCGGCAAGGCTCCAACGGTCGACTGTTTGAAACTGTTGTTTGGCTCCTGCTCGACCACATTTGGAATATCCTGAACCCGGATAAAGTTGGGTGAAGGACTGAATCCTTGATCGTTGGAAACGACTAGCGGGAATGCTTCCAATGGCTCACTGGGGAGCTGCACTTTTTCGATCCACGCGTCACCCGTGGCTGACACAAATGTCATATCAATCAACGCACCCGGCGGTCCGCCAGCAGGGACAACAGCAATTGGCCTTGGGAACGAGCCCACGTGCAATCGATAACGATCATTATTGCCACCAAAGGAACTGTCCCTCACAACAATGATGTACTTGCCATCCGCGGGAGCACGCATGGAGCACAAACAATCTTGCTGTAAGAGCGGCGCGTCATCACTGGTCGCCATCTCGAATCGTTCCGAATTCAGGATCGCTACATACGGATCGAAGAACGGATTGCTGCGTCCTTTTTTGATACGGACACCTTCCAACTCCGCCGTCAGGCTTTCGCCCTCTTTCAATTCAACGACGTAATAGTCCTCATCCTCGCGGGCGACTGCGCCTTCGACCGTGACGTTCTTCTCAATTGCCTGAGGTGTCGCGAATTCGCTGTTGGGCTCTTTCTCCTCGACGTTGGGCAGGACTCCAACACTGAACATCATGACATTGCTCAGGCCCGTCTCACTGACAAGGCGAATTGGATAAAGTCCGGGAGAAGAATCAGCTGGAACTTCAAATTCCACCTCCACCTTCGAAGCGCTAACCGGCTTTACCGACTTCACGTTAATCCCCTCACGATCGACAATAATTTGTCGACTGTCACTCAAACGCGATCCGGTGATCACCACCGTTTGCGTGGTACCACGCTGCATGCCACGCGGTGCCGAACTGACAATATCTGGTTTGTAAGCCTGGGCCGTCCCCGCCATGCCAAGAAGAACAAGACAACAGAAGAGTGAAACAGGTTTTCGCCACATGTTAGTCATCATTGGTTATGAATGGATTCAAACAACTGATAAGGTACACAGCCAGCATCCTGCAGCCCGCACACACAAAAATTAGGCCACAATATCCTTCAATACTTTGCCACCGTCGACGATCTCGATTGGACGATCACCGGGCGCCATCAGTTCTTTATCTGCGACAATGCCCAACTGGTGGTACATGGTCGTTGCAAGATCGGCGGGACCAACTGGATCAAACTCAGGCTCCGACGCAGTCGCATTGGACGCACCGTAAATTGAACCACCTTTGATACCACCACCAGCAAGCATGACACTGAACACTTTCGGGTAGTGATCGCGACCAGCATCTTTGTTGACTTTAGGAGTACGCCCGAACTCGCTACTCACCATCACAAGGGTCGAGTCCAGAAGCCCGCGCTGCTCAAGATCCAAGATGAGTTGCGACAGCGCTTGGTCGAGAGGTGGCATGGTTCGCTTCATGGCAGCATTAATGCCGGTATGCATGTCCCAGCCACCATAGGTCAATGTGACCAAACGACAGCCAGCCTCGACCAACCGACGAGCCATCAACAAACGTTGACCAGCCTGATTTTCACCGTAAGCGGCTTTCATCTTGCTGTCTTCTTTGCCGAGATCAAAGGCAGCTTTTGCTTCACCAGATCCTAACAAACTGTAGGCACGCTCGTAAAAAGTATCCATGGCCTGGACGCCATCGGCGTTGGTCATCGCACTGAACTTCTTGTTGACCGAAGCTAATGCTGCTTGACGCCGTGCGAAGCGGGCATCATCAACACCGCTGTACAAATCGAGATCACGAACCTTGAAATTACTGCTGGCAGGATCGCTGCCCAAAGCGAACGCGCCATAAGAGGAACTCAGGTAACCCGTTCCAGCGAACTCATTCGGCTGATTGGGAATGCAAACATAAGGAGGCAAATTATTCCGTGGTCCGTACTCGTGACTGACAACCGCACCAAAACTCGGATACTTCAACGCCGGGCTTGGCTTGTAACCAGTGAACATGTTGTGAGTGCCACGCTCATGGGCAGCCTCACCATGTGTCATCGACCGAATGACACAAAGACGGTCGGCAATGCCAGCGAGCTTTGGAACGGACTCGCAAAAGATTTCACCAGTGTTGGTTTTCACTGGCTTCATCTCGCCTCGGTACTCCATTGGGCTGTATGGCTTGGGATCCCAGCTTTCTTGATGTGCCATCCCACCCGGCAAGTAAACGTGAATCACGCTCTTCGCCTTGGCTTCAATGAAATCGTAGTGCTTCTGCTCTGCTGCTGCCTTTTCCATCCACAGCAACTGTGGAAGGGATATCCCCAGACCGCCAAGGGTTCCGGCTGTAAGAAATCCACGTCTGCTAAAAGGGTTTCCGTGACAACGCATGGCTGTAAAGCTCCCAGTCGTGATTAAAGAATGGACTAATTGTTTTGTATGATACAAGGTGAAACAACCTGAAACCGATCAAGTACGCCGGAGTGTTGTCTCGCTGCCAGTATTTGCTTCTCGTACTCGTTGATGGAGTGCCTATTTCTGCTCCTACGCGCTACCGGCCACCAAAGAATCACCCGGATGATGGGCAGGTCTCGGATTTGAGCAACTGGGTTTGAGCAGATACCTCTCTAATCAAAATCACTCTCGCGTTAACGGTCGAGTGAGGATCAATTTTTTCGCCGGGCGGGCTCAGGAAACAGGACTGTCTCTGAGTGTTATATGAGTGGTCTTGGCCAAGTGTAGTCCGCAGTCGGGAACCCGTCAGCTCAAAACCGTCTGAAAAGATTAACACCCAAGCCCTAATATTGTCAACTTCATACCAACCAAAAGGTGTATCCATGTACACCTACCGAGTGATTGGCGGCTCTTTTCAGGAATCTATTATCTGAGCCGGTAGAGCATGCTATCACTGCGAATCAGTAAATCGCTCGATATCACGGCAGGTGACGATCGAAAAACCTCATCTGATCCCGCGCCCACGCTGTTTTTGGCGACCAATTCAAACTTTTTGCCTGGTTGCAGGACAACCACGCTTCCATCCTCAGCTAACGCATAGATCCGTCCCCCTGCCGCGATGGGCGATCCAGAGTAATTGCCCCCCAAACGCTCTTTCCACAGCTCCTCACCGGTATGCGCGTCGTAGCCTGTGGCAATTCCCGACATGCTGATCGCAACGAGACAGTCCTCCACCAAAATAGGCGATGGCAAATCCCTTCCGCCGCGTCGCTCGGTATGCCATGCCATGTGCGTCTCGGTCACATCACCTCGACCTCCCGGCCTGACTGCATACACATCGCCGGACTTTCCATTCACCACATACAGAAGGCCGTGCCCCCAAACAGGCACCGGTGTTCCCCGTCCATTGAATCCACTGCAATTCCACAGCGGCTCACCCGTATTGGGATTGTAGGCAGCGACGCCGAACTCACCATTCAGGATCAACTCTGACTGTCCATCAACGTCGATCACAATCGGGGTGCTCCAACCGCCGCGTGGCTTTGCTTCCCGAGGAGTCCGCCAAACCTCTTCGCCTGTCTTGCGGTCCAAAGCAATCAAATAAGAATCACCCTCCGCATCGCAGTTCTGAATCACCGTCTCTTTAAACATAATGGGCGATGCGCCCACGCCCCAACCTCCCGGAAACGTCCCTAACTGCTTCGACCATACTTTTTCGCCGTCTTTGTCATAACAATGCAATCCGCCAGCACCAAAAAACGCAATCACTCGCTCCCCATCAGTCACACAGCTTGGAGTAGCCCAACTGTTCATCTTGTGAAGTGACTCTCCGGGAACAACCGCCGCAGTCTTGTCCCACAGCACCTCACCTGACTTGGCATCAAGACACAAGACGTGTCGCTCAACCCCGTCTCCCTGCGCAGTCGCTCCAGTGAGAAAGATTCGATCGCCCCACTGAATGGGTGACGAGTGGCCAGAAACGGGCAACTTCGTTTGCCAAACGACGTTACCCTCGCCAAAATCGACTGGAACCTTCTTTGCCTCGCTGATACCTGTTCCCTCAGGACCTCGAAACCTTGACCAATGGGCTGGCTCGGCTGCCATCGATGAGCCAACAGTGACCGCGATGATGGTAATCGCGAGAGCTGCCTTGGCAGCCAAACGGGAAAGTCGGAACATGTATCAGTGCTCGGTTTTAGTACTTGAATTTTCAGTTCGATTTCAAAGCCGCAGCCTACCCCGTGTTGCATCACATGCACGAACCGCGGCCCCGCGCAGTTGGGTAGACACCACAAGAATGGCGGGCCCTGAAGAAACCAGCGGAAATGCAAATTGTACCCGGTGATGCAACTGACACCTATCAGTCATGCTTGCCGATTCAAGTTTTTCGCCTGAGCATCACCGCAGCTGCTGTGGGTCGGGATAGCATAACTATGCTGAACCGGGCAATTCACCAAAGCCCCAACACCTCTGATCTGCAAATCACCCGTTCCCACAAGAAAGGCTACCCACAATCGCCATTCAAAAGACCCGATTTCGAGGCTATGAGCTTCACTACGAAAATGAGACTGCTACCAACTCAATGATTCGAGCGAGTGATGAGTTCCCTTCCTTTTTCGAACCACGCGTATCTGAACCGGTGATCATCGACTGTGGGGCCAACATTGGTGTATCTGTCCTCGAGTGGAAGACTCGTTGGCCGATGTCTCGAATTATCTGTTTTGAGCCCGATCCCGATGCTTTCAGGCTGCTGACACTCAACGTGGAACACAATGACATTCCGGGCATACAGTGCATCCACGCTGCGGTCACCGACTTCGATGGCACGACGTTACTGTTTGGCGACATGGGGCACGGTGCTGATGCCAGAGGAAATTCCATTCACGCGTCTTGGGGTCAACGTGAAAATAGCGATTCCGTGGAAGTCACTTGCTGCAAGCTGTCACCATATCTGGCCAAGCATGATGTGTCTTTTTTAAAAATTGATATCGAAGGTGCAGAAGAGAGTGTCCTTCGTGAATCATTGAGTGCTTTACAAAAAGTTGACGCTCTCTACGTGGAGGTTCACGAGACCGACGAAATGATGGAACAAAATTCAAGCGATCGTATCGAAAAGCTGTTGCTGGAATCCAGCTTTCAGATCGAACGAGAATCACGGTTTCAACCTCATTCACTGCCACCAGACCTGAACGCATGGCAACAGAGTGTCAATGCGAATCAGACCCAATTCCTTGCTTGGCGTGATTAATGTCCTCCTTGGCCTCTCTGATTCCCAATTTGAATTCAACGCTAAAATCTGACTCGCGAACGATATATTTTCAAAAGCCAGATATCATTAGTACGTAAGACACGATTTCGAGACTATTCTGTTTCCGAACGCGATCGCTATAATTTGATTGCGTACTTCTCCTCTGCGTGTCTTTGCTGGTGCTGCTTCGTTGATACTTTTCGATTTCCTTTCTCCACCAACGAACAACGGCGATCTGGGAACGCTCGGACACTATCGTGTCATCTCTGAACTGGGTCGTGGCGGCATGGGATATGTCTTTCAGGCGTTGGACACAAAACTAAAACGCTCTGTTGCTCTCAAGGTGATGAACGAAAAGGTAGCATCCAGCCGCAACAGTCAGAAAAGATTTGTCCGGGAAGCCCGTGCCATGGCTGCCCTTCACCACGATAACGTCGTGACTATTTTCGAAGTCGGTAAGAGCAACGACACCCCGTTCATGGCCATGGAAATGCTGAAAGGGCAAACCCTTGAACAGCGAAATGGGTCTGGAGAGCAACTCAACTACCAGCAGATCATCGACTATGCCAGGCAGATTGCCACCGGACTGGCATTCGCTCATGAGAAAGGAATCATCCATCGCGACATCAAGCCCGCCAATATCTGGATTGAAGAAGGGACTGACCGGATCAAAATCCTCGATTTCGGGCTAGCACTCGCTTCGACACCGCTGGATCAACTCTCGGGCAAACTAACAGTGATAGGCACTCCCGGTTATCTATCACCTGAACAAGCTCGATCAGAACCTCTCGATGATCGATGTGATCTCTACAGCCTCGGGGCTGTGCTCTACGAATTATGCACTGGCTCGCTCCCAGTGCTCGCCAAGTCTATCCCGGGTCAGCTGGTATCAATCATCGCAAAGCGGGCTAAACCGATAAACCAGCTGAATTCCGAAATCCCCAAAGAACTCTGTGAGCTGGTTCACCAATTACTTCGTAAAGAACCGCGTTCACGACCGAAATCAGCGGTCAGTTTCCGTGAACAGCTCGATCAGGTTGAAATGGCATGTGACGCCAAAAGTGGCATCGCAATCGCAATCAACAATTTGCAAAAAGGACTCAGCGATATCGCGAGAAAAAAAGATCCCGCGAAATAGCATCGAGTTGCACTCAGGGAATCAATTCATTTCGAATGACCTAGCTGCAGCGGCACTGCCCCATACGTGAGTCGGGAAAACACAACCTGCAACAACTGGTACTCATACTAGTTGGCAGTGATCAAGAATCTCCTGAGCTCCCGCCCGATAACCAACATAGAACGGGCCAAACTCTGCGTACTTCGCGCTCGCCTTGTCGAATCGCATTTTGTAAACAATCTCGCGCAGGTACTCTGGATTCCTTCCCCACAAAGTCACCATCCACTCCCAGTCATCCAGGCCCACTCCGACAGAGATAAGTTGGCTAACTTTACCGGCAAACGCGATGCCACTTTGGGCATGCTCAGCCATCATGGCATTGCGAGCACTGAACGGTTCAGAAAACCAGTTCGCACCCACAACCCGACTTTTATTCATGGGATAAAAACACGCCGCAGGCCAGTCGGGGATCTCTGGCCTCAATCTCTGCTCATTCATCATTGGCAAACGACGTTCGTAAGCAGCAACCTTCGCAGCAACCTCTGGTGACTCAGGATCCGCACCACCGGCAATCAAACGATCGCGAAAACGCTCAAGCGTCGGGACATATTCACTCACCTCACTCATGGACACAAATGACCAAACGGGCTCAATGAACTGGCCCAGTCCCGGTGCCATGATTCGCTGATGCACACCATCTACCTTCGCAGGATCTGGATCCATCAGCATCACGCAGAAATCTGCTGCGTGACCGCTCACCCAATAGGAAACTTGCCGCTCGTTCTTGAGTTCAGCGTCAGCACCCAACGCGCCTTCCAGCTGTTCTTGACATTCCAATGACAAGCCACCCTGCATGACTTCACGTCGAAATCGGTAAAAGTAATGCCCGCAATGCCAACCGTTGAGTGGAATCGTGGATGGCTCGGGTAAGGGCTGAGAGGGACGTTGTGCAGGAGGTCGAGAATTCATAATGTTGCTAATCGATGTCGCTAATCAATGGAAACGGACCGACACAGGTGACGGACACAAACAGATACTTACGAAGTCACTTAAGCATCGGAGACCTCCATCGTAAGCGCATTAAGAGTGGCCTACGAGGACCAAGTCAGATGAATCTGAAGACCTGACGCAAATTTTGGCTTCGCAGACAAGAACCGGGAAGGATTCTCAAACGTCACTTGCCGCTTAATTGCTCGCAGATACCTAGCGGTAGCTCCATTCAGTCCGACGATCACGATACCCATGGTGCCCATACCAATGCTTCGTTCCGCTGGTTCCGAAATACCCATACGAAAAGGGTGTTTTCCAGACTGGCATCTGCATCGTGTTCGGGATAACCGCCCGCTCCGTACGAGGCCCCTCACGGAGCGTTATTGGAGGATGGTACTTACTGCGAACATGAAGTGTGTCTTCCCGGTATGGCTGGCGAAAAGGTGACTCAATCACGTCATAGGGAATCGTCGGCTGCAAGGCGATATCGACCGCGGCAGCAACTTGAGAATGCTCGGAAGACTCCACCATCTCCGATGAATGAAAGCGATGCTCTGCTACCCGTACAGGCGGATGCCCGCTATCTGCTCGCCCAACAATTGGATGCCCACGCTCTACTTGCTCTAGAGACGGTTGCCTGTGTTCTGCCGTATGGCTTATGGTCCGCGGCGCCCGCGACAGCCGTTTGTCCTGTTGCTTCACAACAGATCGCTGCTGCTCGCGACGGACTGCCATTGATGGCACCTTAGAAGCTCCCAAGCCATGCCAATTCTCATGGAGAATAATCAGTTGGGCTGAGCACAGTGATGGCACCATCAGTGCACCAATCAAACCTATCACTGCAAAGCGGATTGAGTTTGACATGAGGCCACCTTGTTAAAGTAGGAAAGACAGGGTGCTTTTAGCGAAAACACCTTTTGTAGCGATCGGCTAATTCAGACGCAGGCGGCCACAGTTTTTGCCCCACAGCGGCCAAAAACAGTGAATCAACCACAAAACAGGGGACAACTGAGCTGAATTGACCTTTCAAAACCCCGCCCCTGATCACTATCCTCGCAACAGCGTCGAATAATTGCGCGCATGCGGGATAAAACGGTTGGGCGAACGCGATGCACGAAAGTGAAAGCAGTCAAATCTCCTGCCATTCCGCGGCGATAATTAAAATGACGGGCGGTATGGAATCGCCGAACTCATCGCATGGAAGCTGAGAATGAACATGAAACGCCGCCAATTTGTAACGCTATGTGGATCGCTCGCGCTTGGCGCGGGAAGCCGAGCTGCTTTCGCAGACGACAAACGTCTGACAGAACCCGTCCACCGCGTTGCGAAGGCTCCCAACAGCGTAGAGCCAACTCCCCTGCACCCTTTGGATCGAGCACTCGATATTGCACGCTCGGGACTGGCTGGCTGTCGTGATAACATCGACGACTACACGGCAATCTTGATCAAACGAGAACGCATTGATGATGTGTTAGGCGCTCACGAGTACATGCAGGTCAAGATTCGAAACCGCAAAGTTCAGAATGGCCAGGTTGTTCAGCCGCTCAGCGTTTATATCAACTTCCTGAAGCCAAGTTCGGTAAAAGGTCGCGAGGTTATCTACGTCGAAGGCCAAAACAACAACAACATCATCGCTCATGAGGGTGGCCTCAAGGGCAAGTTCTTGCCCACTGTGAATCTCCCACCTGATGGCATGCTGGCGATGCGTGGGCAACGCTATCCAATGACGGAGATCGGTGTCGAAAATCTCATTGTCAAACTGATTGAGCGCGGACAGCAAGCCCGACAGTTCAATGATGTGGAATGCGAATTTCGCAAGAACGCACGAGTTCAGAATCGTGTTTGCACAGTGCTGCAGGTGACGCAACCGACCAAGCAACCCAGCCTTGAGTTCTATCAAGCTTCCGTCTTCATCGATGACAAGCTAAATGTGCCAATTCGGTACATTGCCTACGATTGGCCGCGACATGCCGATGCACCACTGGATGTTCTGGAAGAGTACAACTACCTGAACCTTAAGGTGAATGTGGGTCTGAAAGACGAGGACTTTGATCCTCACAATCCGGCTTACAAATTCTATTAACAGCCATGGTGTCAGGCCGCTAACACGGGGACAAGCACCGAATTCCTTGTGACATCAGCGTGATGATGAACCTCTTTCATCGGGTTGCAGAATCAGCATTCGGACCCGATGGATATTGGTTGATCAAATCACGCTGAAAAAACCGATAGCCTCGCGACACCGACTTGGTCCGAGTGGCTTCTGCGTCCGCCGCTACAGCGTCTCAGATGACTAATAACTACTCTGAATCTTGCGGCCGCGGCGGTCGCTCCAAGGCGAACCGATCGCACGTGCGTGAATAAGAATTTCCGCCCATCCGCCCAATCGTATCGAACTCTGCGCTGAGGAACTGATCCTTCTCGTTGAACAGATCTGCGGCTACGTGCAGCCAAACAATCCGGCCAATCACTAAATTGGCACCGCCTGGACCCTGCCCCAATTCGAGAATTTGGTGGACACGGCATTCCATCGCAGCTTTACAGTTTTCTACGCGTGGAACCTGCACCTTGGCAGAGGCAGCTTTCGAAACACCTGCGGCAATAAACTCGTCCGTATCGGGCCCATACTCTGCTGCAGTATGATTCATCTGTTCGGCCATAGCCTCGGTCACCATGTTGACCACAAACTCACCATTTTGCTTGACGTTTTGCAGGGTATCTTTTGCTTCACCGAAGCGATTGTTCGCGGGGCAGAACATCACCAGAGGCGGATTCGCCCCTACACCGTTAAAAAAACTGTAGGGAGCCAGATTCGAAACCCCATCTTTTGCATGAGTCGAAACCCATGCGATAGGACGAGGTGTAATCAACTGAACCATCCAGCCATACAGTTCGCGAACGGACAATTCTTGAGGATCCAACTGCAAGACAGTCGCCTTTTTGACTAACGGTTGTCGGAGAGCAAAGAGACCATTGAGTGGTGAAGAGGACTCGTGGCCGCCACACAGAATCGAGGATTCCAATCGTCCATTTCATCGCCGTTATAGCCAGTCAGAACCGCTCCAGCTTCACGAGCAATGACTGTTCCTGCCGCTGAGTCCCAAGCCGACACATTGGTTGCCCAGTAGGCATCTAAGCGTCCTGCTGCGACATAGCACATATTCAACGCGCAAGACCCCAGTCGGCGTAACGATCGACACCGTTCCAATACCGTTACAAATTTTGCTACCTCCGGGTCTCCGCCTTGTACTCCGGCTGGAAAACTGCAGGCTACCAACGAGTCACCAAGCTCAGAGCAGTCGCTCACTTTGATCGGACGACCATTGCACGTCGCCCCACCACCGTCGATCGCCGTAAAAAGCTCTTCGCTCACAGGATCATAAACAACGCCTAGACACATCTTGCCATCGGCATACAGACCTATGGAAACCGCGAATGACTGCAAACGATGCACATAGTTGATAGTCCCATCAAGCGGATCAACAACCCAGCAAGGTTGCGCCGAAGGATCACCACGTCTCACATCAGCGGGCGGTTCGTTTTCACCTTCTTCCTCTCCCACAAAAACGTAATCAGGAAATCCTTTCAAGAGGATTTCTCGGATAGCTTTTTGAGACGCAAGATCAGCATCTGTCACCAGATCTTTGGGTGCTTTTTCCTGGACGACTCGATTATCACGCCGAGACATCAATTCAACCGCGCCCGCTTTGGCAGCTGTAATCGCTAATTCAAGATGCTGGTTATTCATTCTACATCAGACTCACTAAAACCCGAATCCTCTTGTTTACCAAACGCAGCCCCAGGAGTCATGAAGTCCGAATCATCATCACGAATCGAATCGAGATCTGCTCCTGTGGGCACTCCTTCTGCATCCGTCAAATCACTTTCCAATCGACGCAACTCTTCTAACCACACACGAATATCGTTGTCGTATTCGGTGGCCATGTCACCCATGATCAGCTGCCGATGAAACGCTGCTGCACCCTTATCGACATGCTCAGCTGCCTCAGCACTCGGAAACCTCCGATTCGGATCAGGAGCAATCAAGCCCTGCAAAAAATTCATCAGCAACTCATTACACGAAATTTCGTCGGGAAGAATTTGGCTGAGTTGAGATGGCAATTCGCGTTTTGCCTGAAGCAAATCACGCAGTTTTTTCTTGTGGCCAAAGGGGTTCACCCCACTAAGCAGTTCGATCAAAACATAGCCGACACTGGCAAGATCGCTTCGCGGCGTAGAAGTCCGATCCTCAAGGACTTCCGGTGCTGCATAAAGCGGAGTGCACTCACGATCGCGAGGTGGATTATGAAAATCGATTGCTGATCCCATGTCGATCAGCTTCGCGTGCCCACTGCGTTTCAACATGATGTTTGCTGGCTTGATGTCACCGTGCACGATCCCTTCACGATGCAAAGCAGCCAACGCAGCCAGACATTCACGAACGATGGCCACCGCAATGCCTGCCTTGAACCGACATTGCTCTGGAGCCTGCGTCAGAATCACCTCATTGATGTACTTCCAACGGCGGTTGCTGACCCGGCCGTTCAATAATTGCAAACACCGTGGTGATGTCAATTGACGTAAATCAAAGCCATCCACCCACTCCATCAACATCACGCGGATGCGGTCACGCTCAAAAAAGTTTTGAACATCAAGCAGATTATCGTGCTGAATCAGCGCAACTCTAGCGGCGATCCCGGCAACCCGTGTCATTGCCTGGCTGTAGGCGTGAGCATTACCGTATCTTTCAGGTGAAAAAATCTTCATCGCGACCGGCACGGTGAAACCATCCGTACCACGATATTCAGTCAAATAGACTTCGCCCTGCCCACCACGACCAAGCAGTCTTAACATGTGGTGATGCCCCGTCCAACTGACTTTGTTTCCCTTCGTCAGCGCTTCATAGCGTTCCAACAATTTTGGATCGGAACTCTGACGCTCGACCCCTTCGCGGGCCTGCGTAAGCGATGGTTCATAGCGTGTTGTTGATTGCATGTCATTCTCCTCATCCGTGAGCACTCGCGCAAATCCAGTCAATTTCAACGAATCCTTTGTGCCGGACCCACCACCCTAATCGCAAGGCGAGCAGGATTGTAGGCTACCAAGCCCAAGAATGCTGATGGATTCACACTTTCATCTCCGATCAACCTCATTCTTCACGTGATCTGATCCTCACCCAACGTTCAAACTGACCGAAACCAAGGCAAATCGTGAGGAACCGAAGACAAGCAATACCCTCGAACTCTTCATAATGACGCAGCGGCTCATCCCCATCTTGTAATGAAGCCGGACAGATGCATCGCAAACCACACCAGAGGAAGAATTCCAACCCGCACTTGGGTTATCTGACGACTGAGTTATCAGTCACTTGGCAAACCCTTTACCAAGTGCTGAAAACAAGCGCTGCACACAAGCGCTGCACCTTACAAGGCTCATGTGCTCACAGCGATCGCAGCCTCAACCAAGTTTGCTTGAA
>Ga0315320_10000177_pt1 | contig 50397 bp, 41 predicted proteins | sample M140m21515metaG_FD_203458 | JGI IMG/M metagenome (GOLD analysis project Ga0315320, IMG submission 203458) | Ammonia-oxidizing marine archaeal communities from Monterey Bay, California, United States - M1 40m 21515 | ecosystem: Environmental > Aquatic > Marine > Coastal | place: USA: California... | reverse complement strand
AAATCTTATCTCATCGGTGGGAATCTGCTCTCCATCAAGCAGGAAATAAACATTTTCCGAATCATTAACCAAATAAACCAACTCGTCTCTGCGCAAGTCAAAATACCAGCTCCTTCTAGGCAATTCGTTGCTATTGGCAAGATTAAAAGCACCCAGGTAATTGCGAGGTGGAGACAACAACATCTCCATGGGGTTCGCACCGATATATTTACTCATATCCTGAGCACCACTCGCAGCGACACCTAAAGTGCTCTCAAGGCTAACTCCCGCTTGAATTTGTGTTGTTACTGCCAAAAAGTTAGCACGCTCCGCTGCTTCCGGGAATTTGCTAAATCGATTAGCGGCCACCGCATAGATAATTGCTACCGATATAATAAATACAACTAACTCGAATAATGAAAATCCACCAGATTTTTTCCTGGAGGCCAATGCTGATCCAGCACTACTCTGATTCAATTTAGCTTTCATCATTATTACTATCTATTATTGCAATTGATGCAGACACACCATGAGAATACGCTTTATCTACAAATCACCATATCTCAAGAAATAGAATTGGCCTGATCTTTTCCGCTACGTTAATTCACAGCAGCATTCAGATCCCAGATTGGCAGGAACACACCCAGCGCCAAGATCAAAACCAAACCAGCAGTAACGGCAATTAAAATCGGCTCAATAGCATCGCTCAATCTTTTCAGATCATACTCAACCTCAGCATCGTAGAAATCCGCCACCTCGGACAAAAGCTCATCGACCATGCCCGTCTCTTCACCTACTGCGATCATTTGTAGCACCAAGGGAGAAAACATTTTACTGTTTGTTGCAGTACGATGCAGAGATTCGCCACGCTCCACACCCTCTCGCATACGATTGATATTGCGCGCAATAAAGGCATTCCCCACCGCTCCTGCAACCACTGTCAGTCCTTGAACAATAGGAACACCAGCCCCCATAACCATAGAGAAGGTACGAGCAAACCTGGCCAATGCAACTCTTTCAAAAACATCTCCCGCCAGCGGAATTGATAATTTTCTTCTATCCCAACTAAGCATGCCCTTCTCAGTTGTAATGTAATACCTAAAACCAAAAAACAAACTAAAAAAGGCCAGCAGCATAAAAGGCCAGTAGTTCACTACAAAACCAGAGATATTGATGAGCAATGATGTTTGCCACGGAAGACTCGCACCAAGCCTAGCAAATGTTTCTGCAAACACAGGGATCACAAAAACTGTAATTACAGCCAGTGCAACAGCAATCGCTGCCATAACGAATATTGGGTAGCGGGTAGCACTTTTTACCTGTTTACTTGTATTCTTTTCTAATTCTAAGTACTTCCCAATTTCATTAAAAGCAAGATCCAGCCGCCCCGTATTTTCCCCAACATGAATCAAACTTAGAAATAGCTGAGAGAAAACCTGAGGATGTTGCCCCAGCGCAGTAGCGAGATTCATCCCATTTTCCAGACCAGCTATAGCATCTTGCAAAATGCGCCTAAATACCAAGTTGCTTAGCGATGCCTCCAAACCCTTAATAGCCCTGTCCAGCGGCAAGCCTGCTTTCGTAAGGCTATACATTTGGCGGGCGAACATAATTAGCTCATCAGTTTCTACTTTATTTCCAGTTAATACGGCATTTATTCTATCGATTCCACTAGCATTCGGGCCTAGATCAATTTTCTTCTTCGCATCAACTCTAGGCTTCGTCTTCTCGCGGACCTCCTTGATTTCAATAGGGGTAACACTGTCACTAAATAATTGAGTTGCCACATCATCCGCAGTTCCGGCATCAATTCGGCCAGAAACCAATGCTCCAGAAGTGTCTCTGCCACTATATTCGAAGTGCGCCATTTCTAGTCAGCCTTTCTAAGAATCTCGATCAATTTGATCAGGCAACATCCATAAAGTCACTGGACTCATCGATTTGTTCTGCAACTCGCAACACTTCCTCGAGGCTGGTTATATTCTGTGCCGCATAACGGAGTGCGCTCACTACTAACGGCTGATAGCCAGGGGTTTCCCTTGCTGTTCGAATAAAATCGGATGAATCCGATCGCCTTAAGGCATCAGCCAGCTCATCGTTAATAACCAAAAGCTCAAAAACACCGATACGGCCACGATACCCCGTGTTATTGCATCGGTGGCAACCGACCCCCTTCTTTAAATGGATATTAGATGCTTCATCGCCAAGCACCTTTTTGATCCACGCCATATCTTTAGGACTAGGCGTATGATCAACGTAGCAGTTATCGCAAAGCCGCCTTACCAATCGCTGCGCTACCACGGCCCGCAAAGCGGTTGCAGCGAGGAACCCTTCTGCTCCCATATCAACCAAGCGCATCGCGCTGGAGAGTGCGTCATTGGTATGCAATGTCGAAAGAACCATATGTCCTGTCATTGCCGCACGCAACGCAATTTCTGCAGTTTCTGTGTCACGTATCTCACCTACCAACAATATGTCCGGGTCTTGCCGCAATGCTGAGCGTAACACCCGAGCAAAGCTTAAATCGATACGCGGGTTGATCTGAACCTGATTGATCCTGTGCAAACGATACTCCACAGGGTCCTCAACCGTGATGATTTTTTTGCCAACCTCATTCAGTTCCTGCAAAGCACCATAGAGTGTAGTCGTCTTACCACTACCCGTAGGCCCAGTCACCAGAATCAATCCGTGAGGCATATGGATCAACTTACGAAATCTTTCCAGAATTTCTTTTGGCATACCTACATGATCCAGATCAGTAGCCCCTTCTGTTTGATCAAGCAAACGCATCACTACCGACTCACCAGTTTCAATCGGCATGGTAGAAAGACGTACATCTATCTTTCTACCTTTAACTCTCAGGCTAAAACGCCCATCCTGCGGCAATCGTTTTTCAGAAATATCCAAACCCGACAACAGCTTTAAGCGCAGCACCAGTGCGGGAGCAATGCGCCGCTCCTTCATTACCTGTTCCTGCAATACACCATCCACACGCTGTCTTATACGCAGCACATTTTCATCAGGTTCTATATGAATATCAGAGGCCCGAACCTGAACAGCGTCCTCAAAAATCGACTGCAACAGTTTCACCACAGGAGCATCGCTGTCGTCCACATCCAGACTGAGAGCTTCTAAATCAAATTGCCCCTCGGTTAATTCTTCATCTAGCTCTTCTGCAAAGCTGGCAATCTCTTCGGTTCGGCGATAAACCAAATCCAGAGTACTAATTAATTCAGACTCTTTAACTAACGCAAGCTGTATGGGCTGCTCAAGGATCCTCTCCAATTCATCAGAAGCAAAAATATCCATAGGGTCAGCCATACCAACAAGTAACTGCCCTCCTTGATCTGCCAAGATTATTGCCCGGTAACGACGGGCATAGGATTCACGCAATTGATGAATAAGATTTACATCAAAATTATGTCTACGTAAGTCGACAAACGGAATTTGAAGCTGTTGACTGAGATAACTGAGAAATTGCTCTTCATCAACATAGCCCAAGTCCAGCAGTACCAAGCCTAAACGCTGCCCAGTCTGCTTCTGACGTTCGAGTGCAGTCTGCAATTGCTCCGCAGAGATCACATTATTTTTGACTAATAGGTCACCAACTTTAATTTTTTGCTTAACAATAGCCATAATTTTTAAAGGTTGAGCACACCAAGCCGTTCTTGGCTTCTACGACGCAGATTTGCGCTTAAATTAGAATACTGCATGGCTCGCGAATAGGCCTGACGCGCAAGCGCTACATTACCAAGCTGATCATGAGCTGCTGCAAAGCCATACCACCATTTGCCTTGACTCCCATCATATTGCACCAAGCCACTATAGCTGATGATAGCTCCAGCATAATCTCTGCTAGATAATTGAGCCGACGCTAATAAGTCATGATACTCAGCATCATCACTCACATCGGGCGCTCGACTTATTAACACATCCACGGCTTCCGCGATTTGCCTTGCCCCTATAAGTAGACGCGCTTTAACTTTCTTGAACCCTGCGTGATTTGGAGCCAAGTTCAACCCAACATCAATCAAAGCATTCGCTTCTTCTGCCCTGTTCTGGCTCATCAGTAACTTTGCATAAGTTTCACGAGATTGATGAGCGTAACGATTCTCTGCAATGTATTGCTCAAGCGTAGTGTAAGCCTCTTCTGCTCGACCATTGGAAATCAAGCGAAGAGCATCCTGCACCGCTATCGTATCCAATTGCTCATTAGTGAACTCAGGTGCCTCCTTAATCGACTCACCAACACCATTTCTTACCAGATCAAGATCAACAACGGCTGCAGGTATCCCGGCCTCCACAATCACTTCCTGTTGTCTAGAATCCGCGCGCTCAGTTGGCGATCCCAGCTGCATGCCTTCAGGGCTAATTGGATTAACAGCTGGCGACAACCTCACTGTTTCTTCATTGTCAATTTCTTCCCGCCGCGAAGCGCTTATAGAAACGTTCTCACTTTCCTTAAATGAAAGCTCACCAGCATTTAGCTGCTCAGCCGCAGCAGATTCCGCTGCAGCAATAGACGCTTCTAATTCCTGGATTAGCCGATCTGGGTCGCCTTCCTCCGCCGAAGAAAGTGGCTGTACACGAATATCTAATTGCTGGGGATCAGATTGATTAAGTTGCATCCAATAGAAAACCAAAGCGATTGCAACCAAAAAAAGGCCAGCCAAAATATAGGGAAGAAGATTCTTTCCGCCACCCTCAACAAACTCTCTGGCGGGCATTAGTTTCATCGCACCGCTAGAGTTGTCCGAGTCCTTTCTGCGCTGATCCAAATCGCGCAGCATGTTGTTTACAAGACTCATAAATAGAATCTTCCCAGATAAAACACCAGTGCTGCCCCAATTAACAAGCCGCCTACCGCAAGAAGGGCTGGCATGTAGTTCATACTTGGAGCAGTAACCCCCTCAGTATCATACGCCGCACTCTTAACATGATCTATCTGAACCGTTCGTTCTCCTTTGCCAAAAGCAACCATTAATGCTTTATGGCAAAGGATATTAATGATTCTGGGAATGCCTTCACTGGTTCTGAACAAAAAATCCAACGCCCGCTTGGAAAATAAAAACGGTCCGTTATACCCTGCCGTGGCCAGCCGGTGGACAATATAGCGCTCTACTCCGTCCCTATCCAAGGCCTCTATCTCGAAGGAAAAAGTGATTCGTTGACGAAGCTGGCGCAGCGATGGTTGGCTTAATAAAACATCAAGCTCCGGCTGAGCAAAAAGCACAACTTGAAAGAGTTTGACCTGCTCCGTTTCTATATTGGTTAATAATCTTAACGCTTCAAGCGTCTGCTCAGGCATCGCATGGGCTTCATCAATAAACAGTACAACCTGTTTATTATCTGCAGAGAACTCGACTAGCTTTTCGGTGATTGCTTTGAGTAACCTGTGGTGTCCGACATCCTGATCTATCTCAATATTTAATTCTTCGGCAAACGCCAAAAATAAACCTTTAGGACTGAGCACTGGATTCGGAATATAAGCAGTAACGTAGTTCTCCTTATCCTCCTCCAGGGTATTCAGAACCTTGCGGCATAGCATGGTTTTCCCCGTACCGACCTCACCCACAATCTTAATGAAACCTTCCGCATTGGCTAAGGAAACCATTAGCATGTTATAGGCTTTATGGTAGCTTGCCATGTTCAAGAAAAAGTGGGTGTTTGGTGTCAGCGAAAAAGGCAACTCGCGCAAACCAAAATGTTGTAAGTACATGACCGTTAAATTCCTACTTTAATTATTGGCAAAAGGATCAATAGCTCGGTTGATATCGCGAAACCTGTCATTACTTTCTTGCAATAAATTCCTGTCGCCAGCTTCACTAGCTATAATTGGCTTAAGCAGGATAATGAACTCGCTCTTCACTGACTGTGTCTGTCGCTGCTCCAATGCGTCACCAAGGACCGGCACCCGACTTACACCGGGGATTCCAGCTGTTTCGTTTATATTGCGCTCAAATGCCAACCCACCAAGAACAACTATCTTCCCATTTGCAGCTTTGATAACACTATCAATTTCGCGAGTTGTAGTTAATGCCAAAGGCACCGCCTGACCAGCTATGCTCTTTGTTTGTTCGTCAACCGCACTAATAATTGGATGCACATGCAGTGTAATCTCCCCATTCGCGCTAATTTGTGGCGTGATATCCATAGATATACCAGAGAAGAATTGCTCTAGATTGTTATTCGCATTGGTAGTCGTATTATTGACTGATGCAACCGTCGTTGTGTCAGCTTGGGTCTGGAAAAATTCCTGCGCACCGTCCTGAAAAACCGCTTTTTGATTGTTTAACACACGTAGCTGCGGGCTTGAAATCACCTGCGTGGTACCTCGGGTTTGCAATAGCTGAAACACTGCATCAAAGTCAGTAAAATTGGTACTAAACTGCAAAGGGTTGGAAATACCCTCAATACCAAAATCACCGGACAATAGTTGCGCCGCTTGATCATTATTGCTACCCAGCAAGCCATCAGCATCTCCACGGAACTCACCACTTCCCGTTATTGGATTGTTGGCCTGCCGACCAAAAGTATTAAAATCCAACGCATATTGAAAGCCTTTGTTCAATACCACTTCCAGGAATTGAACCTGAATAATTACCTCACGGCGCAGGGACTCCTGTGCGGCATTAATAAATTTTTCAATGCGGTCCAGCTCATAAGGAAAAGCTGTTACGATAATAATCCCTGTTAACGGCTGAACCAGGACACTTTTACCTTCATCAGTAACGGTCGATTGATTACGGCTTCCTGCTCCCAACCCGGAAATTCCACCAAATATTCCAGCAGAGTTATTTGAAGACCCACCGCTACTACTTTCCACACCAATTAGGTTTGTTATTGCCGTCTCCAAATCTGACCAAAAGTCTGTACTTGTAGACGTTGATATCTGACCTCCCGCACCACCACCACTGCTACCAAAGTTACCATTAAAATTTTGGTTATTTAAACCATTGTTACCTATGCCGCTATTGTTTCCATTAAAACCACCATTAAAATTGGCTCCATTAAAATTTTGGTTATTTAAGCCGTTGTTGCCACTACCGCCTTGATTATTCCCACTAGTAACCTGAATGCTTGAGCTTCCCTGTCTTTGTACATTCAAATAATCAATGGTGAACTGACGGGTCCTCAAACCACCGGGACGAACGGTAAAAATATTACCTCTGCGAGTAATATCCAGGTTATAGATTTCCGCAACAGTATCCATGGCTTCTTCTATTGTCACATTTGGCAAGCTCAAATTAATATTTACATCAACATCTGGACTGATGACAATGCCATATTCTGTCCCAGCCATTAAGCTAGTAAAAAACTCACCAGCAGGAAGATCTGATGGAGTAGAAATATCAATGCGTTGTTCTACTGGCGCCAATAGGCTTTCATCCAGAGAAAGAGACGGAATGAGTTCTTCAAGCAGATCTGCATCATCCTCATTTAAAATTTCAGCCCGTTCTTCATTAATACCAACAGCAATATCCAGTGTCTCCTGAATCTCAGTCAGGACTGTAGTATCAGGAACAGTCGCAGGCCTAGTTGCACAGGCAGACAGCAGAAAAAACAATATAACTGCCAAGCTGTGACGCCTCATCGCTACTATTCCCAACCTTCTTTTTGCTTTAATCAAAGTCGTCTCCACCAAACTACTGGCTAACAGAATTAGCTTTAATACTAACATCGTAAAGACTAATCCTTTTCTCTTTATCGTTAATGCGGAGAGTTACACCGCCACGGTCAATCGCAATAACCTCAGCCCCGCCAATAAAATCTCCTATTGTCACTCGTTGCTGATTTATCACCGCAATCGGCGAACTACTACCCGCCCGAATGAAGCTTAAATCATAACTCGCTGGCACCACAGTTCTAACAAGATCAAGAACTGAGCTATTATCAACTTCAGTCAAAAGAAATGGCCGCGTTGGATCAGACAACTCTTCACCATCTATAACCTCAGCAACAACATGCCCGGTCAAGCTCAATGTAAATAGCAACGCTGAAATAGTTAATTTCCTAAACACCGATAAACCCCGAATTTGCACTCAGTGTATGAATCTCCAAAGTAACTACCGCTTGCGGCCAGCTCACTTGCTTAAAATTCACAGAATCCCAGAAAAAACTACCTGAAATTTCCTCGAGAAAACGAAGGTATTTCAACGTATTAAAAAAATCGCCTTGAAACTCTAGTACTAGACCATGCTCAAAAACCTGGCCTGCAACATCACCCATATCCTCAAGACCAGCACCTTCCACTTCAGCCCTCAACGGTACAGCTGATTTATTCTGAAAACTAATTAACTCCAATCCAGTTTGACGCTCCAATAAAGTGGTCAGGATTCTAGTCATATCTGCTGGCGAAATAAGATCTCCGGCAAGGCTTGAAATCTCTCCATCTAATTGACTTTGCTCTCTGGCTATTACTGCCAAGCGGTCATTGGCGAATTTATTAGGATCTTCCTGACTTGCCGCAACCATAGATGCATAAGAAGTTTGTTGCGCTTGGATTTGTCTGTTTATTCTGTTTATCTGACCCTCAGCTGAGGCTATATCAGCACGCAAAGGATCAAATGCTAAAGACAAATAAGCTAGCACCAGTCCAGCAACCAACATGGCCAGCACAACAATCTTTTCAGACTGAGTCCTGGACTCGACAATTTTAGTCGTCTTGTCTATTTGTTGTTTAAAATTCTTATTCATCCGACGTGCTCAGCTCGAAATTGAAAAATTGGCTGGCTGCATCCTCTCTGAAAATACTAGGGCTAAACAATTGGTTCCTTATAGGGCTGTTACTGGCTTCCAGTTTACTTACATAACGAGGCACCATAGCCGAATCTATTACCTGTCCAATAAGTTTTATCTGGTCACCGCCTTCTGCAAATTCAAATTCCGTCAGACTAAGTCCTTCAATTGAGGCCCTGGAAATATCTTTAAAGTACTCCGAAAAACCCACCACATTACCCAATTTCGTCTGACTCAGGAAACTTCGAATTTGGCGACTAGACTCCAATTGTGACTCAGCTATATCCAACCGATCTGTCAATTTAGTATTTTGCGACCGTCGCGCTAAAACCTCATCCAACTCACTTGTCTTCTTGGTTTCTTCCTGCAACACGGCACGTAAATCTGTTACTGTGCTATTCAAACTCCAACGAGTAAAAAGGTCATAAGCTGATATCAATACCATTAGCACAAGTACACCACCCAGCATTTGTGCCATGAGCAAAGCAGTTAGCCGATCTTTTTTGACCTTGAACTCGGACAGATAAAGATTTATTTGCTGATGCATTAGGCTGCTTCCTGCTTTGCTTTATCTGCGTTACCGGCCTTTTTCGATCCGCGAAGAGTCGCACCTATAGCAGCCATAGCAACTTGTTGATCCTCTGACGAGAGCTCTACTCCGCTTTTCACATGCTCGGCGAGATTCAGCACACTGACCTCTGCGCTTAGCAAACCATTTAATGTTTCCACCATCGCTGTACTATCGTGCTGTCGCTGCACGATAACGATGCGATTAATCTGATTCTGTCCCATCTGACTTTCGTAGTAATCCAGTGAGCGCTGAATTTCCAGAACCAGCCGGTCTTTTAGGCTATCCCATTCCACAGACTGCATTACATCAGGATCCAGCTGGGTATTAATTCGACGGCTTAAGTAAAGCTCACCACCTCGAGTAATATTCATCGTGCTGCCATTACGACGCAAATCCATAAAAGCAACTCCATGATCGTCTTCAATGAAACGGCTGGACAAGTTGCGCATGACTAATTCAGGTATATCAATAACCGCCAACTCCAAACCGCTAGCAGTTACCATATTCACCACACTTTGAATCTTTGACTTAAGCGCAGCAACGACATACACCATTTTGCGGCCACGATAAGCATCTTCCGGCACTGGAAATACATCGATAGCAGCGTCTTCCACTTTCATATCCAGCAGGTCTTTAATCTTCCAGCGCACCGCTGCTCGTAATTCGCTATCTTCCACCTCGGGAGCTTCTACCAGGTGCAGATTATAATCTTTACGATTAAACACATAACTGCACTGCTTATCCTCTAGCTCCATCTCCTTGACCAATTTCGTCAGGGCTTTTCCTACTTCTCTCTCGGATGGCAATGTCACCCGCTTGCAGTCAATCAAATACGGCTCACCATCACGCTCACCCATATGGGCGACAGCAAGTTGATCGGCATTGACCACTAGCCCGACACGACTACTAGACTTTGCTTTTTTCTTAAAAAACTGCATTATCGCCCTTTCGTTTATGCGGCATGACCGTCGCCGCAGAGTAGTTGCCTGTTTTGAGTATTTGCTTTCTTCAGAGAGTCAAAATCCCAGCCTTGCACGCAAGCACGCCCAAAACTTAAAGAAAGCCATAAAGGAATATCGTTTAAGCCACTAAATTCTAAAACAAAATACTGCAATCAGTGGGATAAATTAGGGTTAATATGACTGGGCTTGGGAAGAAGTGCTGATCTAGTCACAAATCAACGGGCAAAACGGGGAAAAAATCAAATACTCAGGAAACATACACTTCTTGAGCCTAAATAATCGGAAAACAAATATCACGTCAAAGAATGGTGAATTTTTGATCAATATTGTGCTTTTTGAACCTGAAATACCTCCAAATACCGGAAATATCATTCGTTTAGCTGCAAATACGGGTTCACAGCTACACTTGATAAAGCCCTTTGGCTTCGACCTGGATGACAAGAGAATGCGGCGAGCAGGCCTTGATTACCACGAATATGCCGGGATTTCGACCTACGATAATTGGTCTGACTTTATCCAGAAGCAAGGAAAAAACAGGCTGTTTGGGATTAGCACTAAAGGTACACAGCACTACCATCAGTGCGCATTCGAAAGTGATGATTTTGTGATATTCGGGCCGGAGACCCGCGGCTTACCTAGCTTTGCAAGAGATGACATTGGGCAGGAAAGACTGCTCAGAATTCCCATGCTAGCCAATAGCCGCAGCTTGAACTTATCCAATGCAACCGCGGTGGTAGTGTACGAAGCCTGGCGACAGCAAGGCTTCGCATCCGGAACTTAGTCGGTCTTAGTTCACCGCTTCTGGCGCTACCGGCTCATCTGCAACCGAGCCATTGGCATTCGCTTCCTGCGCTTGCTTCTGCTTCTGCTTCTGCTGCGCGTATAGCGCCTCAAAATTAATCGGAGAGAGCAAGAGTGCCGGGAAGCTACCCTTGACTACCAAGGCATCAATTGCCTCACGCGCGTATGGAAAAAGTATATTAGGACAGTAAGTCGCTACCAGCTGCTCAATCTGTGCCGCATCAAAGCCCGCTGCTGCAAAAATTCCTGCCTGATGCACCTCAACCACAAATGCTGGCTGATCATCCAAAACCGCCTCGACTGTTAGCACAAGAACCACCTCGTAGATGTCATCCTGCACTTTCGAGTTTTTGGTTTTGATGTCGAAGTTAATCGTAGGTTTCCATTGGCTCTGGAAAACCGCAGGGCTGCGCGGCGACTCAAAGGATGAATCCTTCAAATAGATACGCTGCAAAGCAAATTGAGGACCTTGCGGCTGATCCGATGTTGCCGCAGTTTCTTGGTTGTTTTCTTCATTTTCTGCCATTTTTGATCCCGTCTTCTTTTGTTAAATATTCTCTATTAATTGTGATTCAGCTCGTCGCCTCATCCTCATACGGCCAATCAAACGACCAAAGGCATCGATTGCGCTTTCCATTCGCTTATGCCGCCAGATAACTTAAACACCTGCTCATGACCGGCTTCCTGAATCTTCTTCGCCGCCTCACCCGAATGCTGCCCCAATTTACAGACAACGATTACCGGCTTTTGTTGATGCTTCTTCAATTCGGTGATCCGCTGTTCAAGTTTAGCCAAAGGAATACTGATGGCATCTACTATATGGCCAGCCTCGAACTCTTTTTTTTCTCTAACATCCACAACAATCGCGTCGTTACGATTAATGAGCATGACTGCCTGCTGCGGTCCCACACCCTTGCTGCCTGTGCGCTGGTGATAGAACACAATCGCCGCCATCGTAACCAGCCACATGCCAGACAACACTGGGTGATTACCAACAAACTCTATAAATTGCGCCATAATAAACTCAGTCGTGCTTGCTGTGGATGCTAGTGGCTGTTCTGCTACTACTACAGGATTGCCCCAGGGATTTGCCCGGTCCACAAAAAAGGGCTGCAAGTATACACGTGTCCCTGAGCTTAAAGAAGTTCTCTAGATAACTAAACCAAATTGATTTACGGATCACTTTGTCAGCATTCACAGACATACCTTTGTCGCATACTGGCACACTCAAGTTTCTCGCTATGATTTCCGCTTTCAAGGATAATGGGAGTTAGACCCACCAGCCAAACTCAGAGGACTAAGGCCTAGCTCATGACCAACACCGAAAAGCCGAAGAAAACGGCACTTCTTCTCATTCTCGACGGCTGGGGCCACCGGGAGGAATCCAGCAGCAATGCTATTCATAGTGCCAATAGCCCGGTGTGGGATAAGCTCTGGCATGAGCGGCCACATACCCTGATCGACACCTCAGGGAAGTCTGTAGGTTTACCTGCGGGACAAATGGGTAATTCTGAAGTGGGTCATATGAACCTGGGTGCTGGCAGAGTTGTCTACCAAAGCCTGACACGAATCGACAAAGATATAGAGGACGGCTCTTTCTTTTCAAATCCTGCTCTATGCACAGCCGTTGATAAAACAATTGCTTCAAATTCTACTCTGCATATTTTCGGATTAATGTCTGCCGGGGGAATCCATAGCCACGAAGATCAGATCATTGCCATGATCGAATTAGCTATTCGCAAGGGTGCTTCACGGATATTCTTACATGCCTTCCTAGACGGTCGTGACACACCTCCGCGTAGTGCCTTGCCTCCACTACTCCGGGCCGAGAAGCTCCTTATTGATTCTGGCAAAGGGCGAGTCGCCTCGATCTGCGGACGGTTCTTCGCCATGGATCGCGACAACCGCTGGGATCGCGTACAACCAGCCTATGACATGCTCACCCAGGGCACGGCAGATTTCCACTACGATAATGTAAGCACAGCGCTGGAAGCCGCCTATAACCGGGATGAGGACGACGAGTTTGTACAAGCCACACTAGTGGGCACAGAGGCAGATCAGTCAGCACAAATAAGGGATGATGATGCCGTCATCTTTATGAACTTTCGGGCTGACAGGGCACGCGAAATCACCAAAGCATTTGTCGATGACAACTTCGATGGCTTTAAAAGAAACACCAGACCCAGCTTAAGTGACTTCGTTATGCTTACCGAATATGCAGCAGACATTAAAGCTAGTTGTGCCTATCCTCCACAGAAATTAGACAACGTATTGGGACAGTATTTAGCCAACCACAACAGAACACAGCTGCGCATTGCAGAGACAGAAAAGTATGCGCATGTGACATTCTTTTTTAATGGAGGAAGAGAGGCCCCTTTTCAAAACGAGGAGCGCATTCTAATACCTTCCCCTGACGTCAAAACCTATGACCTTAAACCGGAGATGTCTGCATTCGAGCTCACCGACGAGCTAGTTGCTGCTATTCGCTCCCGCAAATACGACGCGATTATCTGTAATTACGCAAACGGCGATATGGTTGGGCATACTGGTGATTTTGCGGCAGCAGTAAAGGCCGTCGAAGCAGTAGACAGCTGTCTGGAGCTTATCGTCAAAGCGGTTGAGGAAACGGATGCCGAGCTTCTAATTACGGCAGACCACGGCAATGTGGAGCAGATGCTAGACCCTGAAACCCAACAACCCCTCACATCTCACACCAGCGGTCCTGTGCCTCTCCTCTACGTGGGAAGAACCGGCAAACAATTCAATAGCACAGGCAGCCTATCAGACCTGGCACCCACACTGCTTTCTCTACTGGATATGCCTGCACCTGCCGAGATGACTGGCAAAATTTTGTTGGAGGATTCTTAGGTAACCACTGATGACAGCGCAAGGAAATACAACAGCGAACAGTGCTGTCTTCTCTCAATATGCAACGGCCAACTACTAGATGAAATACAAGCCAGGCAATTGGAGTGCTGTATCTATATCGATAGCCTTTCTCGCAGGGCTATCGTTAGCTTGCACTATCTATGCAGCAGAGAATAGAGACGAAGCACAGCAAGAGCTAACGGCAGTCAACAGCGCCATAAAGGAGATACAATCCTGGCTTGTCGTCGCCAGAACCAAACAATCTGAAACAGTCGCGAACTTACAACAATCAGAACTTAAAATATCTGACACTCTCCATGCCATTGCTAAAAACGAGCAAGAGCTACTTCAAACCCGGACAGAGATAAGCACACTTACTGCACAGACAGAAAAGCTTGAGTCAAAAAAGGCCAAGCAGAGCGCCATACTTGCACAGACAATTAGAACCGCCTATATGACTGGCGACCAAACTGTCTTAAAGGTGTTGCTTAATCAAGAAGATATTGCAAAAAGCGCACGCATGCTCCACTACCACCGACGCTTTACCGCATCACAACTAGCAAGCATTGAAACCTTCAAAAAAACATTAGATGAACTTGCTGAAACAAACCTGAAGTTAAGTTCGAAAGCCGGCGAACTAGAAAACTTACAGACACTGCTAAAGCGAAAAATGCAGACCCTAAGTGAATCTAAAAAGCAGCGCGAAATAGCTCTCGCCCAACTAAAGGCCGACATGAGTTCTCGCGAATCTGAACTTGAACAGCTGCAAATCAATCAAGCCGAACTTCAGCAACTAATCGAACAGATCAATCGAGCAGTTGCTGACATTCCCTCCGTCATGCAAAATTCCCCTTTCATTCAACAGCGTGGCAAACTGCAACTGCCTGCTGACGGGAAAATCATCAAAACCTTTGGCTCTCGCTACGGCGAAAGCGACCTTAAGCGACAAGGTATTACCATCAAGGTAAATGAAGGAACACCCGTACAAGCCATCCACCCCGGACGAGTTGTTTTTTCAGATTGGTTACGTGGCGCAGGTCTGCTTGTAATTGTAGATCATGGTGAAGGCTATATGTCTTTGTATGGCAACAACCAGGCATTATCTAAGCAGACTGGAGACTGGGTGAGAACAGGCGATATTCTGGCGACCTCGGGTCGCTCTAGTGAAGCAATCAATAACGAAGGTGCCGGCCTTTATTTCGAAATTCGGCACCATGGAGAAGCACAGAACCCTCGGAGCTGGATTGCAAAGTGACCAAGGGTTAAGTGCCAGCAAACAACTCCACAATTACAACCGAAAAGCCTCACTTTACTGAATTTGCGTATTCTTGAATAAACTGAAACACTTAGAATACTGGTATCAACACCTGACAGATTCAGACTGCTCACAGCCCCGCTTATACTATTTGGCTTACGGCTTCAGACTTAGTAACAACAGGATTCCATTATGAATTTGCGACTCTCATTTTTTTCGCAACAATCACCACGCACTGTGCACCCTCGTTACAGCAGAGCACTCTTGCCATTTGCTCTTATTCTCAGCCTGAGCAACTTTACGACCGCTAACGCCCAATCACAACAAAAAACTCTGCCTCTGAATGAAGTAAGAATGTTTACCGAAGCTTTGGATCGAATTCGACTCTCCTATGTTGAAGAAATTGATGACCAAACCTTACTGGAGAATGCCATACGCGGCATGCTCGCGGGACTCGACCCCCATTCTGCTTATCTGGATAGCGATGATTATGACCTGCTCGAAGAAACCACTACTGGGGAGTTCGGCGGACTAGGTGTAGAGGTAGGCCGCGAAAATGGTTACATCCGGGTTATCAGCCCGATCGATGGCTCACCCGCAGATCGGGCTGGCATCAAGGCTGGCGACCTAATCATACAGATCGACCACAAACCGCTACGTGAAATGTTACCGGAAGAGGCCGCGCAAATGATGCGCGGAGAGCCAGGCACTGATGTAACCATAACAGTGAGCAGAAAAGGACAGGAGCCCTTCGATCTAACTATCACTCGCGAAGTTATCGAATTAGCCAGCGTGCGCAGCCGTATACTTATCCCCGGATACGCCTATCTACGTATATCCCAGTTTCGCGTAAATACCGGCAAGAAATTGGAAGAGGAAATCGAAAAACTACTTACTGAAAACGAGGCGATTGAACAACCACTTAAAGGCATGGTGCTGGATTTACGAAATAATCCGGGAGGGATATTACAAGCCTCAGTTGGTGTTGTTGATGCTTTTCTCAGCGAAGGCCAAATTGTTTATACAGAAGGCCGAATGGAACAAACCGATTTAGATTTTTCCGCAAGCCACAAAACAGTAGCAGGCAATATACCTTTGGTCGTATTGATCAACAACGGCTCTGCTTCAGCTTCCGAAATTGTAGCCGGAGCCTTACAAGATCATGACCGTGCAATCATTATGGGCACACGCAGCTTTGGCAAGGGTTCAGTGCAAACTGTATTGCCTCTAGATGACAGGCGTGCAATCAAACTCACTACCTCGCTGTATTTCACACCGAGCGGCCGCTCAATTCAAGCTCAAGGCATAGAGCCTGACATAGTCGTTGATGAGGCTCTCGTTACGCGACGCTCGCGCAATGTAACCCAATACAATGAATCCGACCTTGAGGGTCATTTAGAAAACGGGAATGGTCCCCACTCTGAGAACCAAAGAATTGCCGACGCACTGATTTCAGCTGAAGAAGTGTTAGTCAGTGATTATCCACTCAACGAGGCACTGAATGTACTAAAAGGGATTAACGCCTTAAAACCTGCACACTCAACTAATAACTCAAGCTCTTTCGCACAGGGCAGTTTGCAGTAAACAGGCAATGGTATTAGAACGGATCAGGGGATTAACTTTTAACAGCGAACCTCAATACCTTGATCGGCCATAAACTGCTTGGCCTCTTGAATAGAGTATTCCTGAAAGTGAAATATACTAGCCGCAAGCACTGCATCCGCTTCACCCTCTAGCACCCCATCAACCAGGTGCTGAAGATTGCCAACACCACCAGAGGCAATAACAGGCACTTGCACAGCACGACTTATCGCCTTATTAAGCGCCAGGTCGAACCCCATCTTTGTTCCATCTCTATCCATACTAGTCAGGAGTATTTCTCCAGCGCCGAAGCTCACCATACGCCTCACCCATTCAATAGCATCGAGGCCCGTTGGCTTACGACCGCCATGAGTAAATATTTCCCATCTTAGCGCTTCCCCTTCAGCCGATACTTGCTTTGCATCTACCGCAACAACAATACATTGAGAACCAAAACGCTCAGCAGCCTCTCTAACAAACTCGGGGTTAACGACTGCTGCGGTGTTAATCGCCACTTTATCCGCTCCAGCATTTAGCATAGTGCGTATATCTTCCAGTGTGCGTATGCCGCCACCTACTGTTAACGGAATGAATACCTGGCTGGCAATAGCTTCCACCGTATGCACAGTCGTTTCTCGTCCTTCATGGCTAGCAGTGATGTCGAGAAAAGTGATCTCGTCGGCACCTGCTTCACAATACCGCTTAGCAACCTCGACAGGATCACCTGCATCGCGAATATCAAGAAATTTAACACCCTTTACAACGCGACCATTCTCACAGTCGAGACAGGGAATAATTCGTTTGGCCAATGCCATAATCAGTTTCTTCTTCAGTTAAACCAACAAATAAATAATCTTGGCACAGAAGCTAGCTAACAATTCACTCATCGCAAAGTTGTTGTGCAAGAGCCAAATCCAGCGTGCCCTCATAGATAGCACGGCCAGTAATAACACCCATTATCCCACCACCAGATGAAGCTTCAGATACTTCTCTAATTGCTGCCACATCGGCCAATTTGCTAACCCCGCCTGAAGCAATAACAGGTATAGGAGAATGGTCTGCTAGCTCTTTAGTTGCTTCAACGTTCGCGCCGCGCATCATGCCATCACAGTTAATATCTGTATAGACAATAGCTTCCACACCGTAATTCGCAAATTTCTCGGCAAGAGCTACAGCTGAAACATTCGAGACATCAGCCCAACCCTCTGTTGCCACCATGCCATCGATGGCATCGATACCCACAATCACTTTCCCTGGAAACGCTGCACAGGCCTCTTGCACAAACTCTGGCTGCTTTACAGCCTGGGTACCAATAATTACGTAGCTAACACCTGCATCAATATAAAACTCAACACTCTCAAGATTACGTATGCCACCCCCAATTTGAATCGGCAAATCAGGGTAGGCTGAAGCAATAGCAGTTACTATCTCCGCATTAACCGGCGTGCCAGCAAAGGCGCCATTAAGGTCAACAACATGCAAGCGGCGCGCACCCTTAGCCTGCCAGATTCCTGCCATGCTTACTGGATCATCAGAAAAAACGGTGGAGTCTTCCATGCGCCCCTGCCGCAAACGCACACATTGACCATCTTTCAAATCGATTGCTGGAATTACTAACATTTATTCGCTCGTTTATACCTAATTGGTTTTTCAGTTTATCTATTCAGCTTAATACAGCAGAAAATCTCGAAATTTCTTATGCCGAACCATCCCAGTTTAGAAAATTCCTTAACAAGGTTAGTCCTACCGTTTGGCTCTTCTCAGGATGAAACTGTGTGGCAAAAATATTGTCATCCGCTAAAGCCGCAACAATGTCAGTGCCATAATTAGTGACACCTGAAACCTTTTCTTGTTTCTCAGCATGCACATAGTAACTGTGGACAAAATAGAAACGACTATTATCTGGCACATCTTTCCATAGTGGATGTGGGCTGCTTTGACTAACCTGATTCCAGCCCATGTGCGGGACCTTCAAACGCTCACCATTGGCATCTGTTAGACCATCACCGAAATAACGCACATCACCTTCCAGAAAACCAAGACAGTCAACGCCTCCATTTTCCTCGCTACGCTGCATTAAGGCCTGCATACCAACACAAATCGCCAAGACTGGTTTCGCCGTCATCGCGTCTTTCACTATTTGATCAACATCCAGGCGAAGAATTTCAGCCATGCAATCCCGGATCGCTCCTACTCCAGGAAAGATAACACGATCCGCCTCCGCAATTTTCTGAGCATCAGCCGTTATGAAAACCTTAACCTTTTCGCCCGATTCAGAACCAGCGTGTTCTACAGCTTTTGCCACAGAATGCAGGTTACCCATGCCGTAATCAATGACCGCGATTTTGTTCATGTGAGAAATGACTGTAATAAAAGTATTTCGATTAAAGGACTACGAATAAACTCAACATCTAATTCAGCGAGCTTATAGCGATCCTTTCGTTGATGGTATGACACCGGCTTGCCGAGGATCAGCCGTAATCGCCATGCGCACAGCTCGGCCAAAAGCCTTAAAGATTGTCTCAATCTGGTGATGCGCATTCTTGCCCCGAATATTATCGATGTGCAGAGTAACCAAGGAATGGTTCACAAATCCCTGGAAAAACTCGTGAAACAAATCAACATCGAAGTCACCAACCACGCCTTTAACAAACTGCACGTGATAGTCCAGGCCTGGACGACCAGAGAAATCAATCACAACTCGAGAAAGCGCCTCATCCAATGGCACATAGGCATGGCCGTAACGTTGAATGCCAGTTTTATCCAAAGCCTGCGCAAACGCCTGCCCTAGTGTAATACCGATGTCTTCTACCGTGTGGTGGGCATCGATCTCCAGATCTCCTGCTGCCTTAATGCTTAAATCAATCAGGCCATGACGAGCAATCTGATCCAGCATGTGATCGAGAAAAGGCAGGCCAGTGTCTACTTCCAACACACCGGTCCCATCAAGATTGACGCTTACCGTAATCTGGGTTTCTTTGGTATTACGCTCTACAGTTGCTGTTCTCATGAATTCGATCGCTTTTATTGAATCTCTAGTGCTTATGTCACTGGGCTAGAGCGACGCATCAGGCACCTATGTGACTAGGACAGCCTAAGAAAGAGCGCATTATAATGCCCGCACCACCTCAATGAAAGCAGCAGTGCTACGCTTGCCATATTTTCAAACGCCACACTCTCAAACAAAGGCCGGCTGTATACACAGCAACAGCTGCCCCGGGGCCACCCTCCCCATCCCAAGCTCCACGATCATCACGGGCCAAGTGGCTACCGTGCAACTGGCATTCCAATCCGTTAAACTAGACCGCTTACGGCACACGGTAGCGAACGCAAACGATAGAACCAACCCAAGCTGAATCGACTACCAACAATATCCCAAAGCGCTAGAGAACAGACCCTTAGGCAGACATGATAAAAAAACTCGTCAAAGTATTGCTCGGACTCATCCTGCTATTGATAGTAGCCGCCGCATTTCTCCTACTCACAGTCAATACAGAGAAAAACAAAGCTGCCATTCAAGCAGCCGTGCTGTCCAAAACTGGGTATGAGCTGACAGTGGCAGGAAACATGGGCATCCAATTTCTTCCCTCTATTGGATTAACCCTTAACGATGTGCGCCTAAAGAATCCCACATCGCCTCTAGAATTGGCCTCAACATCGGCTTTATTGCTACAGGTTGACCTTCAGGAGTTAATCGGTGGCCAAATACTCATCAAAGAATTCTCCAGCAACGATTTCCACCTCAACTACCACGTCGACGCTTCAGGAAGAAGCAATTGGGATATTACCCCCTCTTCCGCCGATGAGAACTCTTCCATTTCTGGCAATACTCCACAACAGGACTTGCCATCAAGCTCTCAAACCAGTACTGCAGCGAGCAACACCGACTTAGTTGCCGTTTCATTCGAAAGCCTGCAGCTTGAGAACACCAGCATTGACATACAAGACCTATCTCAAGGGGTGCGCTACAGCATTAACAATCTGGATCTTGTTGGCACAAATGCCAATATTGAGGGGCGCCCTTTCAAGCTTGGAATAAGTTTTGATTTTCTGAGCAACGACATGAGTGAGCCCATGACAATGGGGTTTAAGAGTGATATCTCTGCCGATCTGGATACCGGCAAAATTTCTCTGAACAACATCAATTTCAATCTCACGCCAATGTTATTGCAAGGCAATATCGAAATCAGCAATTTCAACAATACTGCGTCTTATCAAGGCTCGCTCACCTCAAACAAGTTCGACGTTAAAGGCCTATTGCAAACAACAGGGCTTAGCGAAGTGAAAGAAGACCTTATTGCAACGAACTTAGCACCGACAAAGCCACAGGCACCTCGTCTCAATTTTGCGCTTGATTTCACTGGCGACAAGCTGGGCATTGAAATACCAGCTTTTTTAGTAGAAATAGCTGACACAAAAATCGAGTCAAAGGCGACAGTCCGTTTTGCTACCGATTTCACACCCACAAATATCAGTTATGAAGTAGTCAGCAACCCTATCGATTTATCTCCCTTCATAACAGAAAGCGAGCAAACACAATCCAGCGCAAGCTATAGCACAACGACAAACCCCGCAATAATTCCAGCCGCCGCTACAGACTATGTCACGGCAACCAACAATGCCTCCACAGCTGATGATATTGAGATTCCGGCTGAGTTACTCTCTTCTTTTAACATTATTGGTTCGATTGCTGTCGAATCGATTCTTGTCAATGAACTGGCATTTACAAACGTTAATGTATTTACCAATGTAGAAGATGGAGTATTAGATATAGAGATTCAACCCGTCTCTGCCTTTGCAGGAACCATGCAGGGTAATGTTCGACTCGATGGCCGCAGGGAAATCGCCAGCTTGAATTCTCAGTTGCTCATTGAGCAAATGAATATCGTAGAACTGGCACCCAAGGTATCACGACTTGATTTTCTGACTGGCAATGTGGATGCCAGTATTAACTATAGCGCCACCGGCAATAGCACCAAAGCAATACAAGATTCTCTCAGCGGCTCAACCACTTTCGCGGTTACCGAGAACAGCATAGACATTGGCGTTATCAAACAGGTTTTTACTGCCATCTCTGCACTTAGCCCCAATGGCGGCACTATTGAACAATGGCCAGACATCATTCGCTTCGCAGAACTCAACGGTCACATTTTGTTCGAGAATGGTATAAGCGAAAACCAACAGATACAGCTAAACATGGACAATTTCGAGCTGTCGGGCACCGGCGGCATCGATCTTGATCAAGAGAACTTTGATTACAACCTTTTGTTTACCGTACTTGGCAAACCGGCTTTGCAAACCATTCAAGTGGACGATCTCTATCATGACGTGTCATGGCCGGTTAACTGCTCTGCCGCATTCGGCGATGATGCCAGCCAATACTGCCGACCAGATTTCACACAGGTTCGTGAGATATTTACACAGATAGGGACCAATGCTGTGAAAGACCAACTCGAGGAAATTATCAGCGAAGAAGTCCCCGAAGAAATCAGAAGTGGTGTGCGGGGATTACTCCGCAATATCCTTAACTAAAAACACCAGTTAGATTCGACTTATGTCCGCTAGCAGCTCCCCCTTCGCAAAGAGAATCCTTAACTGGTTCGATAAGCACGGCCGGCATGACCTTCCCTGGCAGACAGATAAAACACCTTATCGAGTTTGGGTGTCAGAAATCATGTTGCAACAAACACAGGTAAGTACCGTTACCCCCTATTACCAACGCTTCATGGAGCGCTTTAATACAGTTCAGGATTTGGCCGCCGCCGAAACTGATCAGGTGCTACATTTGTGGACCGGCCTTGGCTATTACGCCAGAGCAAGAAACCTACATAACGCCGCCAAAACGATAGCAGAAACACACGCAGGCAAATTTCCACAAAGCGTGGAAGGCCTAATGGAATTGTCCGGCATCGGCCAATCTACTGCAGGCGCCATTGCTGCTATCTCAATGGATATCCGCGCTCCCATACTGGACGGCAACGTAAAACGAGTGCTAACGCGATATCACGCTATCGATGGTTGGCCAGAACAAAGCGCAACAAAGAAGGAACTCTGGGCAATAGCAGAATCTCTTACACCTGAGAAACGTGCCGGCGATTACACACAGGCCATAATGGATTTGGGCGCTACCGTTTGCACACGCAGCTCTCCCGCCTGCAAAAATTGCCCACTGCAAACCGATTGCCTCGCGCACAACCAGAATCGAATCTCAGAATTTCCTGGCAAAAAAGAAAAGAAAACTCTTCCTGTAAAATCCGTTGCCATGTTCATTTTGCAGAATAACTCTAATGCAGTTCTATTAGAGAAAAGGCCAGCAACAGGTATATGGGGTTCACTCTACAGCCTGCCGGAGTCAGCAGACTCGAACACATTACCCAACATCCCCGCCACCATGCAAACAACTGCCTCACTCTCAAAGGCCGAACAACTTACAAACATCCGCCACAGTTTCTCCCATTACCATTTGGAGATCACCCCAATCCGGCTACCAGCAGGCAACAATTCACCGGAAGTAGCAGAAACTGACCGCTGGCTCTGGTACCCTTTAGATCATTCCCTGGAGGTCGGATTGGCAGCTCCAGTAAAAAAGCTGCTATCACAGCTGGCAAACAAACCCTGACCCACTGAATACACAACGAGATTCTCTATGTCACGAATGGTACATTGCAAAAAATACGACAAGGAACTGCCCGGCCTAGCAGTGCCACCCTACCCTGGCGCCAAGGGGCAGGAGATTTATGAAACCGTGTCACAACAGGCCTGGAGCGAATGGCAAACGCAACAGACCATGCTCATCAACGAAAAACAACTGAATATGATGAACGCAGATGACCGCAAATACCTGCAAACGGAAATGGACAAGTTCTTAAATAACGAAGATTTTGACCAAGCCGAAGGATATGTCCCCGAAAGCAAGTAAATGCGCCGCCTCGCTTGACTAAAAAGGCCAGATTCTATTTAATACGCGGCTTGCGCAAAGTCGTGCATTAAATCAGTTATCAACTATATCAGCGCAATTCAGCAATCACGATTTTTAAGCGTCGTGTGCGCCGCGAAGACAAGGCAAATGTCTGAAATTAAGGAAGGAGCTTACTAAAAGTAAGTGACTGACTGAGTGAAGGCATTTAACGAAGTATTCGCAAGCTAAGCAGCTTAAAAAATGCCCAGGTAGCTCAGTCGGTAGAGCAGAGGACTGAAAATCCTCGTGTCGATGGTTCGATTCCGTCCCTGGGCACCATACACAAAAAAGCCTCGCTTCAGCGGGGCTTTTTTGTGTATGGCGTTCAGTGATTGAATGAGATCCATAACCGGTTCGACTAATTGCGCCAGCAATTTGCAACGAGCGCGTCAGCGCGAAGCCCGCAGGGGACAAATAGCCGTAAGGCTATTTGGATTCTTCCGCCCCGAACAGCCATCTCCACCCTACCTTAAAATCAAAGCACTCTGACCCCTTTGATTCCCTTCGGTTGCCCCTACGCCCGTTGCAGACATGATGCGAATTGAATTAGGAGACTGATTTAGTGTTGATGCTTGAGTACAAAGATATAGGCTGGTGGTATTGGCTTATTTCGGCAATCCTGATTGCAGCTGGACTTTCAGGGCGGCAGGAAGCTTACTTACTTGTCGTGCTTTTAAATATTATTAACCTTTTTCATTTTATCGTACGAGAAAAGAGCTGCATTTCCTTTCCCATTCAAGTACGGGCAGGCTTTCTATTGCTTCTATTAGTTGCCTATCCCGAACCTTTAAGAGTCATTTACTGGATTCCAGGGGTTGGTCTATGGGCTCAAGTTATATTTGGTTACTGCGCAATGGCCCGATGCATGTCAATCATGCCATGGAACAAACAAGAGAAATATTCAGCCACCTTGCTAAAAGAGATTTTTTTCTCTAAGCCGGTAAAAGGCAATATTATGCAGGGGTTTGCTGAATAGTAAGTAAAACAAAAATTAGGCAGAAAACTATCCAAAGTATTCTTAAAGGAAGACAAGCTTATAAGCTAGACCTCAGCAACCCCGAGAATTTGATCCCGAATATCTTCAGTGATGGGGCGTCGCGTTTTAGGTTTAGAGACACAACTTGGATCGCGCGGGCAATGTGAACTACGCGGGCAGATGATACTAGCTGAATTTTCTAATCCGCGGTGAATCCAGTCTATGCTGAGTATATTGGCTACACTGGCTATCACCCTGGCAGCACGACTCGGCACCTTTTCAGTGCCGTTGCTCGACAGGCAGGCCTGAAATACTTCGTCTACAATATCTTCCGGCGCTACTCCTTGCGCTGTAATTGCCGGACCCAAATCAATTCCGGCACATACGACATGTGGATTACCAGCAGCATCCCGCACCCTGACCGACTCGCAACAATAAAGCCGGGCATCTTCCCCATTTTTCAACACTGAAATTTGTGCAGCCGGTTTACGGGACTTTGCATGTAGCATATTGAATACCGACCAATGGTTACACGGATCATTCATAACACTGAGGTTGCCCCACGGCAACGGAATGCCGTTACCACGATAAACGGCTCGCAACTTGCCCGGTGGGTAGGCATCGAAATAGTGCCAATGAGGATAAGGGGACACCGCAGTCATGCGGCGCATTAATACTGCCGTTGTTACGTCCAGCAATTTGGCGCTTTCTAATGAATAGGCATGGCGACTAAGAAACTGACGACTGGGAATCTTGGGGCACAGCAATGCTCCAGCAAAAAAACTGCATTCGAAATCGCGCCATGCGTGCAGAATATCTTTTGAGTCTACAATTTCAGTTTGGGTACTCCAGGATTTAGCGTCGTAAGTATTCCCTCCCACAGCAGATACACTGCGCAAGCCATCCTGGTCATGCAACACACAATGACCAATGTGAGTCGCAAGGTCATACTTCAGCCGGGCCGGATGCTCCTTAAGACGTTCATTTACATAAACCGTACCTGGAGAATCAAAAAATGATCTCACCAGGGTCTTAAAGTCTGAGTGATCTGGATCTTCAATGATGTCCGGAGCTCTATCAAACCACTTAACCGTCAAACCAACTTTCTTACAAAGCCCTAAGACCTGCTCGACAGACATGGGCATTAGCTTTTTACCCACATCTTCAGCCGCTTTCTCCAAATCAGGGAAGCGGTTTTGGTGATATTCCTGGTGGGCCCGAATTAACAAATGACCGAACTGACGGCCAGTTATACCACCCTGAGACAGCAATTCAGGTATGGCAATTTGTAAATGATCCTTGGAAAACAGAAAACCTGGCTCTAGAGCAATCCCGGCAACACCTCCGGCCGTCTTTTTCGGCATAACCAGTGGCGCCTCACTTGATGCTTCATCAAAAAACCAGGACAGGTCTTTTTGGAATACCGCTGCGATAACCTTCAGCATGTCTTCGGAAGGCATGCGTTTACCGTTTTCAATCATCGACAAATACGAGACAGAGGGTGCAGCTTCGGCATCCCTGTGAACACATCGCACAGACAAATCATCCAGTGTCAGGCTATTATCCTTGCGCAGCTTACGAATTTTAGCGCCCAAAAAGTGCGCTTTCCGATTCAGTGAATGCTTTAATCCTCGCATATGAAATAACCCTTGTTAATAAGGACTTAAATGCAGATACGCACTCTTATAGCACGGCTTGTGTGAAATTTACACTGTGAAATTTTATTTTGTGAAATTTACAGAAAAATGCGGCAATATTCCGCCTGCCCTGAGCAAGGCTCCCGACAGGATATGACTGAATGAAGCCTGGAACAGCTCACCAACTACGAAGGTAAAAAGGAACGCCCTTCACTAATAATCGCTCTCGACGATGATCGACAACATCTTTACTTAGTTTGACTTGAAATCTCTATAAAAAAACCAACTAAAGGCTCAAGCAAAACTTACCAACTTCTTGATTATTTGGACACGACATGACTCAGTACAACAATGAACTTAAGCTTCTGACAGACCTTAAAGCCAATGCAGGAGAGCCCTGGGCTGCTATCAACCCAGAATATGCAACGCGCATGCGCCTGCAGAACCGATTTAAAACGGGTCTTGATATAGCCAGCTACACTGCTGACATTATGCGCAAGGATATGGATGACTACGATCAAGATCCCGCGAGCTACACCCAGTCTTTGGGATGCTGGCATGGCTTTATAGCTCAGCAGAAGCTCATTTCTATCAAGAAGCATTTGCAAACAACAGACAAGCGATACCTGTATCTTTCTGGCTGGATGATCGCTGCACTGCGTTCAGAGTTCGGTCCTCTACCGGATCAGTCCATGCATGAAAAAACATCTGTTCCAGCATTGATCGAAGAGATCTATACATTCCTAAAGCAGGCAGATGCGCGGGAACTAGGACACCTGTTCCAAGATCTTGATACAGCCAAGGAAGCAGGAGAAGAAGTAGCGGCCCAACGTATCCAGAACGAGATTGAAAACTACCAGACCCACGTAGTGCCAATTATCGCAGATATCGATGCCGGTTTTGGTAATGAAGAAGCCACTTACCTTCTTGCCAAGAAAATGATTGAAGCAGGCGCCTGTGCGATTCAACTAGAGAATCAGGTTTCCGATGCCAAGCAATGTGGTCACCAGGACGGAAAAGTTACAGTACCTCATGAAGATTTCCTCGCCAAGATTCGTGCAGTGCGTTATGCCTTCCTCGAGCTAGGCATAGACAATGGCGTTATCGTTGCGCGTACTGATTCTTTGGGTGCCGGCCTGACTCAAAAAATTGCTGTAAGCGAACAGATTGGTGATCTGGGCGATCAATACAACAGTTTCCTGAAACTGGAGCCAGTACAAGATATAAATAGCATGGAGCATGGCGACATCACTGTTTCCGTAGGTGGACAAGTACAGAAAACTAGCCGCCTTGCCAGTGGCCTGTTCAAATTTCAAGAAGGCACTGGCGAAGATAGAGTCATACTGGACTCTGTCACTTCTCTGCAGAACGGTGCAGACTTGCTTTGGATCGAAACTGACACACCAAATGTTGAGCATATTGGCAGCCTGGTTTCACGTATTCGCGAGCAGGTTCCCAATGCCAAGCTGGTCTACAACAACAGCCCATCTTTTAACTGGACACTAAACTTCCGGCAGCAGGTATTCGATCGTTGGGAAAAAGAAGGCACAGATGTTTCTGCCTATGAGCGCGACAAGCTGATGAACGCCATTTATGACGAAACAGAGCTTGGTCAGGAAGCGGACAAGAAAATCCAGAACTTCCAGCGCGATGCTGCCAAGCATGCAGGCATTTTCCATCACCTAATCACCTTGCCAACTTATCATACAGCTGCATTGAGCACTGACAACCTGGCAAAAGGCTATTTCGGTGATGGTGGCATGCTGGCCTACGTTCAGGATGTACAGCGTAAGGAAATTCGTCAGTCTCTAGACTGCGTTAAGCACCAGAACATGGCAGGCTCTAACATCGGTGACGATCACAAAACCTATTTTTCAGGTGAAGCTGCACTGAAAGCGGGCGGCAAGAACAACACCATGAACCAATTCAGCTAGTACTAATTGCTGTTACATGAACTTAACAGGGTGTCGGGAAATTACTCACAACCCTGTTTTGCTTCTAAGCCCCTTAGACTCATATTAAGTTCAGACCACATACAATTCACTGCCAGTAGTTTTAAAGCCCAACGCTAAAAGCTCGGACATTCCCAACTGGTCGTTCTAAATTTATTTCATATCACGCACAACAACAGATCCAATATCATGATTAGCGAAGACTTTGTCAATTTCATCAATAATGAAGTACTGCCCCATACAAATTTTGACGAGGACAAACTTTGGCCCCAAATAATTTCTCTTATTGAGGAATTCTCGCCACGCAATCGTGCACTGTTGGAGAAACGCCTGCAATTACAAAAGAAAATAGATGAATGGCATTGCATTAACCCTGGCCCAATTCAGGACATGGAAGCCTACAAGACATTCCTGCAAGACATTGGCTATTTGCTTCCAAATTGTGAAGACTTCACTATCGCGACAACAAATGCTGACCCGGAAATCGCCTCAATAGCAGGACCGCAACTAGTTGTGCCATTAAAGAATGCCCGCTTCGCACTAAATGCTGCAAATGCGCGTTGGGGTAGTCTCTACGACGCCCTGTATGGCACAGATGTTATAGATCGCTCAGGGGATCTTGCACCAGGACAAGATTACAATGCCGCAAGAGGTGACAGAGTTATCTCCTATGCGCGGGAATTTCTCGACCAAGCCTTTCCCCTTGCACAAGGCACTCATAATGATGCCGCGTGCTATCACGTGAATGATGGCCAACTCGTCATCGACATGATTGATGGACAGCAGTGTCAACTACAACAAGCTGAAAAATTCGCTGGCTTTGTTGGTGACGCAGCCAGCCCAACTTCCATTCTGCTGCGTAACAATGGATTGCATGTAGAGTTGCAGGTTGATCACGAGGCCCTTATCGGCAAACAAGATACTGCTGGCATCAACGATATTCATATTGAGGCGGCGATTAGCACCATTATGGATTGCGAGGATTCAGTTGCCGCCGTTGATCCAGAAGACAAAATTGAAGTCTACCGCAATTGGTTAGGACTGATGCAGGGCAAGCTGACCGCAAACTTTGACAAAGCTGGCCGTGTTTTTTCCAGAGAACTGGCAGCGGACCGCAAGTACAGTGGCCCCACTGGCAAGGAATTTTCACTGCCGGGTCGCAGCCTGCTTTTTAATCGCAACGTTGGTCTGTTAATGACCACAACCCTAGTGACTGACGAAACTGGCCAAGAAGTGCCAGAAAATATTATTGATGCTGTAGTAACAGCCGTCATTGGAAGCATCGATCTTGCTAGCGAAACGGGCTACAACAATTCTCGTTACGACAGCATCTACATTGTTAAACCGAAACTACACGGTCCGGAAGAAGTTGAATTCACCTGCGATTTATTTGGACGCATCGAATCTATGCTGGATTTGCCAAGTAATACCTTAAAGCTGGGCATCATGGATGAGGAACGTCGCACTTCTGTAAATCTCAAGCAATGTATTAAAGCGGCAGCTGAGCGTTTGGTTTTTATCAATACCGGGTTCCTTGATCGAACCGGGGACGAGATTCACACCAGCATGCATGCCGGTGCTTTTCTGCCAAAGAATGACATCAAGCAGCAAACATGGATCAAAGCTTATGAAAACCGCAACGTCGCAATTGGATTAGCTTGCGGATTATCAGGCCACGCCCAGATAGGTAAAGGAATGTGGGCCATGCCGGATGAAATGCAACAAATGATGCAACAGAAGAGTCAGCATCCAGCCGTTGGTGCCACTACCGCCTGGATTCCTTCTCCTACTGCGGCAGTCTTACACGCATTGCACTATCATCAGCAGGATGTTTACTCAGTACACCGGGAGCTTGCTGGCAAGCCACCGGCTCCTATAGAAGAACTTATTACCTTGCCATTACTTGCCGCGGGTGAAGTACCGAGCAAAGAAGAAATACAACGAGAGCTGAATAACAACATACAAGGCATACTTGGCTATGTTGCTCGCTGGGTCGAAATGGGAATAGGCTGCTCAAAAGTGCCTGACATCAATAATGTAGAGCTCATGGAAGATCGTGCGACCCTTAGAATCTCAGCCAAACATGTGGCTAACTGGTTACTTCATGGGCTCTGCAATAAAAACCAGGTGCTGGAAACAATGAAGACAATGGCAGCAGTGGTTGATCAACAAAATGACAACACCGAAGGCTATGTTCCCATGACAGCCAACCTCGATAACAGCCTGGGTTTTCAAGCTGCCCTCGAATTGGTCTTTGATAGCGCATCATTGCCGAATGGTTATACTGAACCCCCACTGCACAAATTCAGGCAACAGGCAAAACAACGTAGGCAGCAAAGCTAATAACGCGCTTAAACCACCAGCTTAATCATCTTGCTTGAATGAAAAGCTAATTACTTGTTAAAAACAATCGTCTTATTGCCATCGACAATAACGCGATTTTCCGCATGCCAAAGGACAGCCTTGGACAAAACCTTGCGCTCTACTTCATTGCCTAACTGCTTCAGCTCTTCGATAGACAGACGATGGCTGACACGCACAACATCCTGCTCAATAATCGGTCCCTGATCAAGCTCCGCAGTAACATAGTGGGAAGTTGCACCAATCAGCTTTACTCCTTGTTCGCAGGCCTGCCGATACGGGTCAGCTCCAGCAAAAGCTGGCAAAAAGGAATGGTGAATATTGATAATACGATTGGAGAATTGGTCAACAAAATCTGCTGAAAGAATTTGCATGTAGCGCGCCAGCACCAATAAATCAACCTCGCCATTGAGCAAATTAATCGTTTCTTGTTCTGCCTCTGCCTTGTTACTTGCATTCACCGGAATATGTTTAAAGCGAAACCCCAATCCTTCTACCTGCTGCCTCAGGTCATCGTGATTACTAATAACTAGGGAGACCTCTATAGGAAGCAAATCGCGGGAGACCCGCCACAATAACTCCATCAAAGCGTGATCAAATTTTGATACAAAAATAGCAGTCCGTGGCTTATCAACAGCCAAAGTGAGCGTCCATTGCATATCATGGGCAGCAGCCACCTTCTCCGCAAAAGCTTCACTAAAAACCTTTTCCCTCTCCACCAGACCTTTTAGCTGGAATTCCAAGCGCAGGAAAAACTTTCCTTCAGGCGCTCCGCTGGAGTGCTGATCAAAATCAATAATATTAGCCCCTTCATGATGCAAAAACGTCGCTACCGTTGAAATAATACCTGGTCGATCAGCACAACAAATAACGAACCGACCAACGTCAGAAGGGCCATATTGCTCAGTTTTAGAATTATCGATCACTAAAATACCTTTTTACTATGTTGAAATATCCAGGCCTACAAGCTCCAAAAGGTCAAGCTATTTACCAAAATAAAGCAAGCAACAGAAAAACAAATTACCGTATTGCACTTCCAACTTAAACAGCCTGGACATACCCCATGAGAGAGGTACCAAATTCTACACTAAAGCCGCTCTTATAGAGCATCTTTTTATTCAATTTAGCTTGCTCCACATGCCAACCCTATCTACTGCCACTTGACCTGGTATTCCCCAAGGTACTTGTGAGCCCCTTTTATCAATTCATTAAGTGCAAACTCGTAATGGCACTTAAACACTTTTCCCCTCGTTCTCGCAGAAGCAACATGCGTATTTTTTGACAGAATCTCATTATAGCTGTATGTAAATATAGTATCCCACACAAGAGAGTAAGAAAAAGTTCTTCTCCCTTATTAACTAATGACAGTACCTCACCCCTATTCCTACCTACCTCTTTACTTACCTCTGCCCAAGAAACAAATAACACAAGGCAACGCACCTTAATTGCACATAAACAAGCCAAACGGCACCAAATCAGCCTGCTTAATAAGCCCTAATGAAAAGCTTCAAGCCTAAAAACTGAGGAATTACCCTGCATAACTAGCATTCTTTAATCGCGCACATAGTTGGCAAAGCTTTTGCTACACATCAAAGCGTCCAATGATTTTATTTATAAACCTGCTGAGTGCAACAAGGATCTATAGATGTCGTCAGAAAATTCCAAACTCAACCTTCTCACATTCCATGGCAAAACCAAAATTCTTCATCTCACCTGGTTCGCTTTCTTTCTGAGCTTTGTGGTTTGGTTCAATCATGCCCCTCTGATGGCTGCGATAAGAGAATCTCTGCAGCTAACTGACGCACAAGTCAGCGCAATTTTGATGATTAACGTAGCACTAACCATACCAGCTAGAATTATCATTGGCATGCTAGTGGATCACTTTGGTCCCCGCCTGGTTTACTCATCTCTTCTTTTTATTTCCAGCTTGATCTGCTTTCTCTTTGCCATTGCCGATAGCTTTCAGCAATTAATTATCTATCGTTTTCTATTAGGGTTTGTCGGCGCAGGCTTTGTCATCGGCATAAGAATGATCAGCGAGTGGTTTCCTGCGCGCCAGGTCGGATTTGCAGAGGGCATTTATGGTGGCTGGGGTAATTTTGGTTCTGCCGCCGCCGCCATAACCTTGCCCACTCTAACATTGATATTCGGAGGCGAAGACGGCTGGCGCTATGCTATTGCCTGCACCGGCGCAATGATTCTAGTTTATTCTGTCATTTACTTTTTCAATGTTCAGGATACGCCAGCCGGTTCTACTTATTTCAAGCCCAACAAAAGCGGCGGACTTGAGGTAAGCAGCAAGAGAGACTTCTGGTTTTGCATGGCGATGAATATCCCTCTAGTAGGCGCGCTGGCTATTCTCACTTGGCGTCTTGGCAAGCTCGGCTTGATGACAACGAGCTTATCCTTCCTCATCTACCTACTCCTGCTTCTTATTTATGCTTATCAAAGCTGGTCTCTGTATCAGGCAAATAAAGAAATATTTCATCAAGAAGTACCGGAAATTCATCGCTACCAGTTCAAGCAAGTTGCCATCTTAAACCTTGCCTATCTAACTACCTTTGGATCCGAGCTGGCAGTGGTTTCCATGCTCCCCCTGTTTTTTCTTGATACTTTTGAAGTCTCCCCGGTGATGGCAGGCTTACTGGCTTCTGCATTCGCTTTTATGAACCTGGTCTCCAGACCCTTCGGTGGTTGGATCAGCGATAAATATGGCCGACGCAATTCATTGTTAATCACCCTCGGGGGCTTATGCATTGGATATATTGCCATGAGCCAGATTAATTCTGCTTGGGCTATTCCACTAGCAGTTTTGGTTACCTCGTTCTGTTCTTTCTTTGTTCAGGCGGGAGAAGGTGCTGTGTTTGCCATGGTTCCTCTGGTTCGCCGTCGGCTTACCGGCCAAATCGCTGGTATGGTAGGCGCCTATGGCAATGTGGGAGCAATTGCATTCTTAGCAGTGTTATCGTTGGCCACACCGAAAATATTCTTCACCGTCATCGCATGTGCTGCCGTACTTACTCTTGTGGCAGTATATTTTCTCGATGAGCCAGAGGAAAGCATGGTCGAGGTTTTGCCTGATGGCACTGTGCAACTGATCGAAGTAAGCTAATCGGAAGCGAGTTAATCAAAGAATTAAAAGTGTGACGAATCAACAAGTGGAAACTAAATCGTGCAAATCACTGTAGGCAACTTTTCCAACAAGGGAAAGAAAGCTGAAAACCAGGACAGCCTCGGTGTGCGTTTGGGCGAAGGGCCGTTGTTAAAAACCAAAGGCATTGCCGCCGCCATCGCCGATGGCGTGAGTAGCAGTGAGTTTGGTGCTGAGGCCAGCTCTGCTTGTGTATTAGGGTTTCTGGTTGATTACTTCAGCACACCAGAGAGTTGGTCGGTGAAAAAATCTGTCGAGCAAATATGCACGGCCTTAAATGGCTGGCTCTACCGTCAAGGTAGCACCATAAATAATGCTTCCCGTGGCCGAGTCAGCACTCTAAGTGCAGTGGTGTTCAAATCTTCTACTGCGCATATCTTCCATATTGGAGATAGCCGCGTCTATCGAATCCGGGAAGGCAATATTGAGCAGCTTACGGTTGACCACCGAACCTGGATCTCGCAAGAGAAGAGTTACTTAAGCCGTGCTATGGGAGCCGATACCCATCTACAAATTGACTATAGACGCGAGGCCCTTGAGGAGGGTGATTGCTATCTGCTGTCCACCGATGGCGTGCATGATTTTATGACTGATAAAGAAATGCTTGCAACAGTGCTTGCAGGCAAAAAGGATTTTGATAAAACCACAGAACTGTTGGCACGCAATGCCCTGAACAGAGGCAGCTCTGATAATGTCAGTTGCCAAATTGTGTGTATCGATTCCCTGCCCTCACCGCAGGCTGATGAAGTGTACAAGCAACTAACGGAATTGCCTTTCCCACCAGATTTGTCCGAAGGCATGATTATTGATGGCTATAGAATCATTAGAGAATTGCATGCCAGCAATCGCTCCCAGCTCTATCTGGCAACCGATAACGATACCGGTTTACAGATAGCCTTGAAAACACCGTCTGTGAATTACCAGGATGACCCTCCCTATATCGAACAATTCATCATGGAAGAATGGGTAGGGAAACGAATAGACAACCCTCACGTACTAAAAGTTTACGAACCTACAAGACGACGACGCTTTCTCTATCAGGTTTCCGAATATCTACAAGGCCCTACCTTGCGACAATGGATACACGACAACCCGAAGCCAGAGTTGGAACAAGCAAGAACACTTATCGAACAGATTGCCTCCGGCCTACAAGCCTTTCATCGTAAAGAAATGCTCCACCAAGATATTAAGCCTGAGAATATTATCATTGGGGAACAGGGAGTCCTGAAAATTATCGATTTCGGATCAACCAAGATCGCAGGTATTGCCGAGATAGACACACCTATTGATAGGAGTAATTTACTGGGGACCAAGAACTATTCGGCACCAGAAAACTTCGCCGACCAGCCCGGCACTACTGCATCGGATATTTATTCCCTGGGAGTCATTAGCTACACATTGCTGACTGGAGGAGAACTCCCTTATGGCGAGTTGCCATCAACTAAGAATCGCATCAACTTTAACAAGTTAAACTATATTCCCGCCCGCGACTTCAATGAAACCCTACCCAACTGGCTGGAAGCATGCTTAAGAAAATCAGTCAGTATTGATCCCAAAGAACGCTACCAGGAGCTGTCAGAGTTTCTCTATGACTTACGCAACCCAAACAAAAATTTAACGTACGAGGACAAACGCCCATTATTGGAACGAGACCCTCTGTTGTTCTGGAAAGGCCTCAGCGGAATTCTTTTTCTTGTGATTCTGCTATTACTGACTATTCTCTGAGCACCCTCTAGCCACTTTCTAACAATTGCTCAATTTGGCGCACTCTTAAAGCATCTAGTCAAATAAAAGCATAATGATCGCTCATCACCTAACCAATTTGGTGCGCCATCAAAACACCTGCTCGAAATAAGGGCGCGGGAATAGCTTCTCAACGCTCCGGATTTATTAAATATCCATTAAAAACAAACACTAAGGGCTATTTAGCACGACTGGCATGGTAGCTGCACTATAAGCCTGCACATGAATCAAAATCTCAGAATGACAGCGGTACAAAGTAAATGACAAAACCAAACCTCGTAGTAATCGGTAACGGCATGGTAGGTCATCGATTTCTCGAAAAAGCTCATGAATATCAACTCACAGAAAAATATCACATCATCAGTTTTTGTGAAGAAATCCGACCTGCGTACGACAGGGTTCACCTATCCGATTTCTTTAGCAGCAAGAGCGCATCGGAATTGTCTCTTGTTGAGCCAGGCTTTTTTGATAAGACAGGGATTGAGATTCATCTCGGAGACAATGTCGTCAATATTGATCGAGAGAAAAAGACCGTATTCTCCAAACAAGGAAGAGAACTCCCTTACGACAAACTAATTCTCGCCACCGGCTCTTATCCGTTTGTTCCTCCTGTTCCTGGCCATGATCGCGAGGGGTGTTTTGTTTACAGAACAATTGAAGATCTGGAAGCTCTAGTGCAAGCAGGAAACACCGCAAAGATTGGTACAGTAGTAGGTGGCGGCCTTCTCGGACTAGAAGCGGCTAACGCACTGAAACAAATGGGCCTGGAAACCCATGTTGTGGAGTTTTCGCCAAGACTCATGGCGCTACAGATAGATGAGATGGGTGGTACCCTGCTTAAGCGAAAGATTGAAGAACTAGGAGTACAGGTCCATACCTCGAAAAACACAACCGAAATAAGTGATGGTGAGCACACCAAACACAAAATGCTTTTCTCCGATGGTGAGGAGCTGGAAACCGATATAGTACTGTTCTCCGCCGGCATCAGGCCACGTGATCAATTAGCCCGTGAGTGTGGTTTAGAGCTAGGTCAACGGGGCGGCATTATTATCAACAACCAGTGCCTAAGCTCTGATGAATCAATTTATGCTATCGGGGAATGTGCACTGTGGAACAGTCAAATATTTGGGCTCGTTGCCCCTGGTTATCAAATGGCTGAAACTGTCGCCGCCACCCTTGCCGGACAAGAGTTACAATTTGAAGGTGCAGACATGAGCACCAAACTAAAACTGCTGGGAGTCGACGTTGCCAGTATAGGTGACGCGCATGGCAATACCGAAGGAGCCAAATCTTACTCTATTATTGATGAGCCCAATGGGGTGTATAAAAAGCTCGTTGTAAGTGAAGACGGCACGGAACTATTGGGAAGCATCTTAATTGGGGATGCGGATGACTACGGCACCTTATTACAATATAACCTCAACAAAATAGAGTTGCCTGCTTACCCAGACGATTTAATTCTTCCGCAGCGTGACGGAGCTAAAATCGGACTAGGGGCAGATTTATTACCGGATACAGCCCAAATCTGCTCCTGCAACAATGTCAACAAAAGCCGGCTTGTTACAGCAATAGATCAGGGCGCACAAAATTTAGCAGCACTGAAATCATGCACCAGCGCCGGCACCAGTTGCGGCGGTTGTGTGGCGCTGGTGGGTCAGGTTCTTAACAGTGAATTAGACAAACTCGGCATTGAAGTCAATACTGATATCTGTGAGCACTTCCCTTTCACCCGTCAGGATATATACCTGCTAATACGCTCGGAAAAGATTCACACTTTCGATGAATTGATTGAGCGTCACGGAACTGGCAGAGGTTGCGAGATCTGTAAGCCGGCTGTCGCATCCATTCTCGCTTCCTGCTGGAATGAGCATGTTCTGAAAAAGCCTCATCGCCAATTGCAGGATACCAATGATCGTTTTCTTGCCAACATGCAAAAAAATGGAACTTACTCCGTAGTTCCCCGTATCGCTGGCGGAGAGATCACAGCGGATAAATTAATCGTACTGGGACAGGTGGCACAGAAATATGACCTGTACACCAAGATTACCGGTGGTCAAAGAGTTGATTTGTTTGGAGCCCGCATTGACCAACTACCGCTGATTTGGGAGGAATTAATCGCTGCCGGATTTGAATCTGGCCATGCTTATGCGAAGTCTCTCAGGACCGTGAAGTCCTGTGTCGGCAGTAGTTGGTGTCGCTATGGTGTTCAGGATAGCGTCTCCATGGCCATATTACTGGAGAACCGTTACAAAGGCTTACGCTCTCCTCATAAGATCAAAATGGCAGTATCAGGATGTACCCGCGAATGTGCCGAAGCACAGAGCAAAGACATCGGTGTCATAGCGACCGAAAACGGCTGGAACCTCTATGCCTGTGGTAATGGAGGAATGAAGCCTCGGCACGCCGACTTGTTTGCCTCGGACCTGAACGATTCCGACCTTCTCAAATACATTGACCGTCTCCTAATGTTCTATATCCGTACCGCCGACAGATTGCAGCGGACTTCTACCTGGATGGACAATCTGGAAGGAGGCCTGGAATATCTTCAAGACGTGGTTATTAATGATCGTCTGGGTATTGCTGACGATCTTGAAACTGAAATGTCGCAAGTCATTGATACTTATCAGTGTGAGTGGAAAACCACAATCAATGATCCCGCTAGAATGAAACACTTTAATCATTTTATTAATAGCGATACCAAAGACAGCAATATCGTGTTTGTTCAGGAACGAAGTCAAATACGGCCAGCTCGAGAGGAAGAGAAAGCCAAGATGGCTAGCTAACAGGATTAAGATATGAACTCGATAAATAAATATGACCCCACAGATAGTACATGGAAAACTGTCTGCGAACTGGAAGATTTAGTTGAAGGCGTTGGCGAGTGCGCATTACTTGAAGGCAAGCAAATTGCCTTATTCCGACTATCCGGCAGCAAAGAAATTTTTGCCCTCGACAACTTTGATCCTTTTAGTAATGCCAACGTCATTTCCCGGGGCCTGACTGGAGATATCGATGGACAGCTCGTAGTCGCCTCTCCTGTCTATAAGCAACACTTTAATCTGCAAACGGGACAATGCCTGGAAGATACATCAGTTTGTCTTACTACTTATACAGTGCGTATTGACAACAATTCCGTGCAGGTTTCTCTGAAATAATAGTTATGTTATTCAATCGAAAAAAAAGGAATCCTCTAAAGATCGCTGATAAAAAAGTGGTCGATTGGAAATACACAACTTGCGGATATTGCTCCACCGGTTGTTCTCTTGATATTGGCCTCAACGCTGCAGGCAAGCCAGTTGCAACACGAGGCACAGCACAGGCTGACGTAAATCGCGGAAAACTCTGTGTTAAAGGAATCTTCGAGCACGAATTATTCGAATCTTCAGGTCGTGGCGCTGAACCTTTAATGAGAACGTCTATAGCAGATGATTATCATTCTACTAATTGGGACTCGGCTCTGGATTTCATGGCCGAAAAAATCAAGCATGTGCAGAATGAGCACGGACGGGATTCCTTTGCGGTAGTGTCTACTGGTCAGATTATGACCGAAGAGTTTTACACTCTAGGCAAGCTGGTTAGAGGTCTGATTGGCACCAATAACTACGATGGCAATACCACTCTGTGCATGGCTTCGGCGGTATCCGGCTACAAACGTTCTTTTGGTTCTGATGGGCCGCCTGGCTGTTACGATGACTTCGAGCACACCCAGTGCCTTCTAGCATTTGGCTCAAACCTTCCCGAACAACATCCCATAATTTTTTGGCGCCTTAAAGAAGCGTTGGAAAAGCGGCACTTTCCTGTCATCGTGGTTGACCCCAGGGTCACCATGTTTGCGCAATTTGCCGACATCCATTTACCTATTACCCCGGGGACGGATCTGGTACTGCTTAATAGCCTCGCCCATGTCATTCTGACTGAGGGGCTTGCAGACCTATCCTATATACACGCCCATACAAATGGCTATGCTGCGTTCGAAGAGCTGGCCAAACAATACAATCCCGAATTTGCAGAAAAAATCTGTGGCATTGGTGCAGAGCTAATCCGTAAGGTCGCACGGATCTACGCGAATGCTGATGCAGCCATGAGTATTTGGACTATGGGAATCAACCAGAGTACTCACGGCAGTGATGGTGTCGCCGCAATAAACAACCTGAATCTTATCACTGGCAATATAGGAAAACCGGGTGGAACCAGCCTCTCTATTACCGGTCAATGTAATGCCATGGGCACTAGGGAGTGGTCTTCTTGCTCAGGCCTGCCAGGTTACAGACAACTCGAAAACCCGGAACATAGAACAGAAATAGCCAACTTCTGGGGCACTGACGAATCATTTTTCCCGCAACAACGGGGCATGACCATGACTGATATCTTTCCAGCAATTGAGCGTGGCGAGGTAAAGGGTCTATGGTTGGTTGCTACCAACCCGATGACATCAATGCCTAACACGGCTCGAATCAGAAAGTGCTTGGACTCATTAGATTTTCTGGTTGTGCAGGATGCCTACCGCGATGTAGAAACTACAAACTATGCTCATCTGTTTTTACCTGCCGCCGTATGGGCTGAGAAAGAAGGCTGCTTCACCAATACTGAAAGGCGGGTCAATCTGGTTCGGCAGGTCACAGAGCCTCATCTCAATTCAAAACCTGATCACTGGATTTTTTCGAATCTCGCCAAACGTTTTAGCAACAGTGTTGGCATGAATTTTCCAGAAACCACAGCAGGAATTTTTGAAGAAATGAAGACCCTTTCAAAAGGGAGGCTGCTGGATATATCAGGAATGTCCCACGACTTGATTGAAGAGAAAAAAGGAATTCAGTGGCCTTTTAGTGCAGAGGAAAGCACAAGAGAAGAGAACACAAAAGGCTCTCGGCTTTACCGCGACGGGAAATTCGAATTTGCTGACGGTAAAGCGAAATTACTTGCACTGCCATTTAATGACAACAATGAAGCACCTTGCAGTGAGTATCCTTTCTGGTTAAACAGCGGCCGTGTCGTGGAACATTTCCATACCCGCACCAAGACAGGAAAACTTGGGAACATGAATAAGTTCAGCCCTACCCCTTATATGGAAATTAATCCCGAAGCTGCAGCAGATTTAGGCATTACCCAGTCGGAATATGTCAAATTGGTATCACGTAGAGGAGATGCGGTAGTTATGGCCCAGCTCACCCATCGTGTCGCCAAAAACATGGTTTTTATCCCCTTCCATTTTCACGACTGTGTTAATCGACTGACACTAGGGTTGCTTGATCCGTATTCCAGACAACCTGCTTACAAACAGAATGCCGTTCGTATCGAACAGATAGATCAAAAGTTGGCCTCTAAAATCAATGTTGAAATGAGGGCTTTTTAGCTTAGTTAACTATGTTAAGAACCAGGTGTGCTAAAGACTAGATATGTTTAAAGCCAGAAAAGATGAACCAGGCTATGCTCGCCTACGCTCTGACCAGGCAGTCGAAAGGAATGTTCACGGCAATCCTGTTGACCTTATTGCCTCCAGCTCTGTTCCAGTTGATTCTAGCCTTTATATAAATGGAGATTCATCGGTAGGGACGACTGAGAACAGAAACAAGCAGCATGGATTTCACTTCACTGCAGACAATTGCATCGGCTGCCACGCCTGCGAAGCAGCCTGTAGCGAAAAAAATGACCTTCCTCCTCACCTGAGCTTTAGGTCAGTAGGCTATATCGAAGGTGGTTCCTACCCTAATCTGACACGCATGAACCTATCCATGGCCTGCAATCATTGCGATGACCCAGTGTGTCTAAAAGGTTGCCCGACTAATGCTTACACCAAACATTCAGAATATGGCGCTGTGTTACAAGACCCGGATACCTGTTTCGGTTGTGGGTATTGCACCTGGGTTTGTCCTTACAATGCACCGCAACTAGATCCAGTGGAAGGGCAAGTTCAAAAATGCAATATGTGTGTCGACAGGCTTGAAGTTGGCTTAAAACCAGCCTGTGTTTCTGCCTGTGTTGGCAATGCGCTGGATTTTGGCGTAATTGAGTCTACATCAGAAAATCGGCATGAAGCGAAAGTCTCCATACCAGGTTTCCCAAATCCAGAAATATCGAAACCGAACATCCGATTTCAACAAACCAAATCACTGCCTGACGAATTTCGCCGCCCTGATTCTCAGGATATAAAATATTGTAAAGAAGGAACTTCGAATAGCTATGTACCTACCGTTGATCTTAAACACAGTATTGAAAGGAAATGGAGCCTCGCTGAATTAAACTCGAGGGAAAATCCTCTGGTAATATTTACCTTATTCACTCAAGCAGTGGTCGGCGCGTTTTCTATTCTATTTGTTGGCAGCGCAGCAGGTATTGATAGCTTTCAGACTGTAACAACTTCAAGCATTGTCACAGCATTTCTACTTATACTTACAGGCTTACAAGCATTTGTTCTGTTTCTGTCAACCCAACACCTTGGAAAGCCCTGGCGTTTTTACCGTGGATTCAACAACCTACGGCATTCGCCACTGAGCAAGGAAGCCTTAGCTATATCGATATTTTTTAGCTTCCTGCCATTAATCATGCTTTCTTCATTGTTTCAGAGTGGCTTTCTGAGTTTGTATGCTGGCACTTCTCTGCAGGTCCAGTTCTTATCCTGGGAGGGCGATAAATTACTTGCTTACCTGACCCCCTTATTTGTTAGCGCAGCAGTTATTAGCGGCATAGTGGGCTTGTATTACATGCACTGTATTTACCGTATTAAAGCACGGCCATTCTGGAATCATTGGCAAGTCCTAAGCTCTTTCTTTGGCACCATGTTCAGCTTGGGAGCCATACTGATCGGCTTGTTCTGCCTGCCTTTAGCTTGGCTGTCGGGAATTGAACTAAGCGACCTTGTCAAAGAACTTTCAGCATTCGTCAGCTTTGGTTTACTTCTGGAAGGAGTCGGACATTTCTTTCATGCAAGAGACTTGCAGCGAAAAGGACAAGAGGGCAATGCCTCTTTTCAAGTACTGAAATCAAAATTTGGCAAGACCTATATTGCCAGAAACATATCACTTACATTCTGCATACTTGCAATTTCCCTATTGCCATTGCTATTAGAAGGCACACTTCTGCTTGGGGCATTCTATCTAACCTCCCTCATAGTGCTGTGTACGGCACTTGTTAGCCGGGCACTATTTTATGTATTAGTGATACCAACCACCATGCCAGGAGCCTTTTTCTGGAAGAACAAAGGGTTTGAAAATCATGCCAGAGAGACAGGCCTGGCAAAACTTCCACAAGTGGGAGTAGTTGAATTTGACCACTAAGAGAGAAGGTAACTTGTGAATTATTTCTATTATATAGTCGATGTTTTTACACGCTCTGCATTTGATGGTGCTCCTTTGGCGGTTTTTCCAGAAGCAGCTGGCTTGAATGCTGCCCAGATGCAGAAAATAGCTGAAGAGTTAAACCTTTCAGAGTCCGTTTTTATTTCCGCCTCTGACAATTCAGACGAATTTAAGCTTAAGATATTCTCTCCCGTTGAAGAAAAAATGTTTGGTGGACATGCGGCTATAGCCGCGGGATTCGTTTTAGGCAATTCTGAACACGTTGACTTATCAACAGGCAGCGTCGAGATAAGCCTATTACAGAAATGCGGCCCGGTTAACACCGTGATAACGAGGGAGGAAGACGGCAGCTTATTCATACAGTTCAGTCGCTCAGCAGAGGCAGTGAGTGACCGGTTCGTACCCAGCAACCAGCAGCTGGCCGAGATGCTTGGTTTGGAAGAAAGCGACATTTCAAAATCACGGTATAACACGCTATTAGTCGCCTGCGAACAACCTTATTTGATTGTACCCCTATCCTCATTTGACGCAGTTAGAAAGGCGGAATTTAATTTCAAGAGCTGGAGTACATCGGTAGCTCCAGTATCCCCAGCTAGCGAAATTCTGGTTTTTTCCACAAAGTCTGACCTGGTAGAGTCAAATTTTCACGCTCGCCTTTTAGGGCCCCAGATCAGTCTAGACGAAGATCCCGCCATCGGTTCTTCTATGCCGGTCTTTGCTGCTTATCTGAGCGAACACGACCATGTTAAGCAAGGCACTTATGCTTATACTATCGATCGAGGTACTATAAATACTCGTAAAAGTATTCTTTCTGTCGAGTTAATTAATCAGAAAGATAAAGAGAATATAGTTCGCGTGGGTGGCCCCGCTATCATTGTTAGTAAGGGCAGCATCGTATCCCCGTAGCTATCTTTAGTAAATTATCGCCTAAAGAATATCCGGATGAGTAATAAGCCACAGATTGTTTCAGCATTAAAGAACAAAGTGATTGCAGTTCCAGAGAGCCGTCAGCTTGATATTCTGGCCAGCCTCTTTGAGCGTCGCCAAGCTGAAGTCATCAGGGTGCCTCTGGTATCCATTAAGGATAGCTTGAACCAAGATAAAGTACTGGCGTGGATTAAGTGTTTTATATCCAATCCACCCGACCTACTTGTTATTCTTACCGGCGAAGGGTTGCGACGATTATTGGCCGCGGCTGAACGACATGCTCTTCTCTCCCAATTTGTTCAAACATTAGGTTCTGTACAGAAAATAAGTCGCGGCCCCAAACCAGTTCGTGTGTTAAGAGAGCTTGGTTTCAATGCAGAATTCCTTGGGGATGAACCCACCACCCCAGGAATAATTGCAGCGCTGGAAAGAATGGAGCTTTCAGGTATGCGACTAGCCGTACAGTTATACGGTGACGACCCTAACAAACAGTTAATCGATTATCTTTATAGTCGAGATGTGCGAGAAATAATTCCAGTTTCTCCATACCGCTATGCGCCACAATCAGAATCCAAAAAAGTATTGGAGCTCATTGAGAAATTATATTCTTCTGAGGTCGATTACATGACTTTCACCAGCAAACCACAGATACACCGACTTTTTAATGTTGCCAAAAAAGCAGAACTGAACACCAAATTACTCGACGGATTAAAGAAAGTTGAAATAGCCGCGGTAGGCCCAGTTGTCCGTGAATTGCTGGAGAGTTATGGTTGCAAGGTAAGCATAATGCCGCCATCAACATACTTCATGAAACCATTAGTTCGAGCCATGGAAGATCATGCAGCTGGAAAATGAATTCAACTCGGCTAATCAAAGACCTTGATCCTTTTCGCTGCCACCAAGCTCTTTCAGAAGAACAAAGAAAGCCTGCAACACTAACAGCTACATTAATTCTTTCGCCCAAGCCATAGACTCGAGATAGCAAGAGCTCAACTCATTCACTGGGATTTCACTACCAGAGACTTCCTGCCAGCTACCTCTCTCATAACTCAATATCAAACGCAGTAGTTCACCCACCTCACCTTCTTTATTCAGTAAGGCCTTAGAGATATCATTCGCTAAAGGAAGTGATTTTAGAACCTCTTCCATCGGCTGATCCATAATCGCATCTATAGAAGAGAATAGCCCCGTAGTAAAACAGGCATCCTGATTGAGGTTCAGATTTTCTGCCAAAAGTTGCATCATACGCGCCCTAACCAAGGTGAACATAATCAGCTCTTTTGGCTTATCATCAATGCTGGTTAATGCCAGAATTACAAACCAATCTCTTATAGCCTTTAAACCAAGAGAAACAACAGCCTGCTTCACTGAATCAATGCTACGCCTGAAACCAAAAAATGATGAATTGATGATTCGAAGAATTTTGTAGCTAACGGTGACATCTTGACTAATCAAGTTTTCCAAAACTGCCATGTCGCATTCCGGATCTTCCAACATGGCGAGTATTTCTAACAAAGCAACACGACTAGGCTTTAACCCACTTCCTTTGATTATCTCTGGACGGCTTATAAAATAGCCCTGAAAAAAATCAAAACCCAGCTCCTTACAAAGCTGGAAGTCTTCTCGAGTTTCTACCTTTTCTGCCAGCAATCTGACATTGCATTTCTGTAATGCCCGCACATCACGCACCAATGTATCTCTATCGCAGTCCATAATATCTATCTTTACGATATCCACGATATCAAACAAAGGCTTCTTATCTTCAGTAAACGTATAGTCATCTAGGGCAAGCATGAAACCTTGTGCTGAGAAATCCTTTAGTGCTTCAATTAATTCATCATCTACTTCTATATCCTCAAGCACCTCAATAACAACCTCATTTGGCGCCAAGGGCAACGGCAACCTCCCCACAATAAAGTCTCGTGTTAAGTTGATAAACGATAATCGATTGCCACTAATAGAATTTATGCCTAAACTCAGAAAAACATTTATCATTACCTGCGAGCTAGCCATATTTCCATCGGAGATATCTGCCATACCCGATTCTTCATCGCGGAACAACAATTCATATGCCTGAACATTTAATTCAGCATCGAAAATAGGTTGTCGAGCAATAAGAATATTCTCGTGTGCGTTATATGTCTCTATAGATTCAGCCACATTTTGCATTAGTAGTTTCTCTTTTTATTTTCTGTTAGCTAGCCAAGCTTTCCCTCAGTCATTTTTTATTTGTTCAAATAACTCTCTGGTCCAGAGCATGGATTCAAAATAGTAGGTACTTAACTCACTAGTTTCAAAGCCAATACTATTTATGTACTTCCAATCACCTTCTTCATAATGAACAACAATATTAAGCAACTCGCCAAACACTCCTTCTCGTTCCATTAATGCTTCTGTGATTTCATGGGAAAGTGGCAATGCCTTTAGCACAGCCTCCATTGGCTGATCCATAATGGCATCGATAGAAGAAAATAATCCCACGGTAAAACCAGTGTCCTTATTTACACCCATAACGTCCGCTAGTAACTGCATCATTCGGGCACGTTGTAGAGTTTGGAACATAAGACTTTGCGGCTTATCGTCAATATTCGTAAGTGAAATTATGATGAACCAATCACGTATTACAGTTAGGCCCAAAGAAACAACTGCCTGCTTCACCGAATCAATTTTCCTACGGAAGCCATAAAACGCTGAATTAATTATCCGAAGTATCTTATAACTAAGCGTAACATCTTGACTGATTAGATCCTCAAGCACCGAAATATCACAATCAGGATCTTCTAATTCTTTCAAAACACTTAACAACGACATGCGATTGGGTTTAAGTGTATTGCCAGAAACCACAACAGGTTCGCTTATAAACCGACCTTGATATAGCTCGACTCCAAGATCCAGACAGTAGGAAAAGTCATCTTGAGTATTAATGTTTATGACCAACAATTTTGCACTGTATGAAAGAAGCTGAGGAATGGACAGAGCCAACTGCTCTTTAGTCCATGCGGAGAAGTCAAGTCTTAACAGGTCAACATGAGCTAAAACGCCCTCGATATCAGCTAAAGAATCAACATTTGCACAAGCAAGTTTGAAACCTTTGACTCTAAGTTTTTCAAGTGGCTCTAACGACATGTCTGGCTTGAAAACATCATCAGGCAATTCAAGAAAGACATTATGCGGAGGAAATGGCAGCGGCAGTTTCCCTTCAACAAAATCTTTTGTCACTTTAACAATCGAAAAGCTATCCTCTGAAATTGTCTCTATCCCAATATCAAGAAAGGCATTAAGCATTACCTGGGAGCTTTCAACGTTATCTGCACTACCACCTTGCTCGCGCTGCCCATAAAGCAAATCGTAAGCATAGACTTCCATATCTTTATCAAACACTGGCTGACGAACTAAGAAAGCATTCGTTGGCGGCGTAACTTCAACTAATGGTTCAGCTAAATTTGACACAGGTTCTTCCTCTTCTTTTTCACAGTTTAGTACTGGGTAAGTAGCCATTTTCATTCTGCACCAACCATTTATTTACACACATCTTGCATAGACCCAAACATTACTTATCTATACTTCCTTTCCTTATATTAATTGACCGAGATTATTTCAGACTCGTCAATTCCTAGTGCATCAAGCACATCATTTCCAACATCATCGAGTTCTCTTATTTCTGCAGATATATCCTCATCAATTTCCTGATGTATCACGATTTCTACACGTCTATTCTTTGCCCGTTCTTCTGCCAAGGCATTAGCACCAAAAGGTTTTGTATCTGCGTAACCGATTACCATAAAACGATCGTCATTAATGCTTCCATCTCTAAGCAATTCATGTGCAACCGACAGCGCCCTTTGTGATGAGAGGTACCAGTTGGATGGAAATTCAGCCGTAGAAATTGGTATATCATCGGTATGACCCTCTACCGCTACACGACCATTGATATCACCTAAAGCACTTCTTAGCTTTGCCATAACCGGTATAAAGTCAATGTTCAAATTCGCAGAGCCTGATGGAAACGACCCTCGTTCTCTAATACGAATAGTAATTGAGCGAAAACCAGATTCAATGTCGATCAAATCATCCCTAACCTCTTTATCAAGCACTTCTTCTAGTAGCTCTGCGTCTTCTTCTGTCTGTGCTTGTAGCTCCTCCAGTTTATTCAGGAGCAATTGTCGGGCAACTTCTGCCTCCTCTTCTTGTGATAGAGGTGATTCCGTGTCTTCCCCTCTATCCGACTCGCCCGCTTGTAATGACATCTTTGTATTTTCTACGGTCTGTTGTTGCACGGCATTGTCAGGTGTTGGCTGCGGGCGCCCCGAACTGAATTCCTGAGCAATAATAGATGTGCCCATGGGGATAGCAGTGGCAGCAACTTCATTCTGTACTCCAAAAGCATCGGCCATAGAACCTGCCACCTGCTTGTACTTCTGCACATCCATTTCTGAAAAAGATAACAAAAGAACAAAGAAGCACATTAGCAATGCCATAAGATCTGCAAATGTTGCCATCCATGCTGGTAATCCTGGTTTTACTTCTTCATCTGACATGTTTGGACTCTCACGCTGCCTGTTCTTGTTCAGGAGCTTGCTCAGTTGTAGCTTTTTCTACATCTCTCCGTTTTGGATTGACATAAAGTTTGAGCAAAGCTTCGGTAGTACGCGGGTGTTGCCCTTCCTGTATTGCTAAAACTCCGTCCAAACAAATCGAGTTTATTTTCACCTCTTCGCTACGTCGCAAAGTTAATTTATCTGCAATTGGAATAAAGACCATATTGGCAAGAATCGCCCCATACAAAGTTGTCAAAAGAGCTACTGCCATTGCCGGGCCAATTGACTTAGGGTCATCCATTGCCGATAACATTTGCACCAGGCCAATGAGAGTTCCTATCATTCCCATTGCCGGTGCAACATCACCGCCAGCTGTAAATACTTGCGCACCCCATTTGTGTCTCTCACTTATTTCTTCAATATCTTTTGATAGGTGCCTGCGCATGTCTTCTACAGGACTCCCGTCAATCAACATACGAACTCCAGACTCAAGAAACGAATTATCGACCTCGATATCTTCGAGTGCCAATACTCCTTCTTTTCTAGCAACTGTAGACATTTCTACAATTAGAGGAATTAGCGATTCGGGAGCGGGGAGTTTTGACTTAAAGGCTTTAGCTGCTACCTTCATTGCTCCGAGAAATTGAGACAAGTTGAATTTCATCAACACAACCATCAAAGTGCCACCTAATACAATAAGCAACGACGGCGCATTAAAAAATACTAGCATCGACCCGCCTAACAGAATTGCAACTGCAACAATCCCAAAAGCACCAAGTGTTCCTAACAATGTTGCTAAATCCATAATCCCCAATGCTCCTCTAACAAATCAAACAATTTTTTGTTGGCTGGCTTCACACATGATTGCGAGCAACTGCTATGCAGGCTTCTAAAATAGAATTCATAACCTCTGCATCTGTGTTTTTTCAACCACTTCCTGCAGAACAGATTCATCAATTACAAAAAAGAGCTGTTCTATATTTTGTATTACGACGTAATGAAACAATGGTTAACCAGTTTTATGCATTAAAAGGACAAAAGGTTTCCGGTCCAGATTCTTCCGAGAACCACTATTTTCGTGACTCTCGGCCATCTAGAGCACACGGGGATTTTGGAGCTTTTAGAGCAGGAGCAATGATTAGCCTGAAAGCAATTAGATTCATTACCGAGGAGAAATAAAATTGAAAAAGAAGATAATAATAGGTTTGGCTGTATTGATATTAGTTGGTGGTGGCGGAGGTGCATATTACTTTCTAGTAATGGCGGGCTCTAGCCCCGAAGAGGAAGTTGCTGCGGATGCTGCTGCGCAAGAAACCATTGAAGAGGAAAAGGAAGCATTATTTCATACATTACCTCCTCTGGTAGTGAGCTCGAACTACAACGGGAGCCTGCGATATTTACAAGTAAAGTTATCAATATTGACTAGAAGCGAAAAAACGCTGGAAAAACTCAAAAACAATACACCGCTGATACAGAATGCATTAATCATGCTGCTAGACACTTTCAAATTCCGCGAATTGGACAATGCAGAGGGCAAAGAAATACTGCGTGCCCAAGCAGAAGAGAAAGTTCGCGAATTAACAAGTGATGATGGTGTTGAATCAGTACTATTTACCGGATTTGTAATTCAGTAGCTCTATTATGCAATTAGAAAATTCTGCAGAGCTTCTAGGAAATCGACACAATAGTGTAGGAAAGTTCTACCGCCACTTACAGGATTCGCAAATAAATTTTTTATGATTTCCAAGTTTATTAGAGATTATGAAAAGACACATAACAAGTGACATCTAGAATTACGCTTTATAATCACATGAATAACCCTATTTATTTCCCGGGATTTATTGCGAGTATTCTTACATTAGTGAGCACCAAACTGTAAGACCATTAAAATAGGAACCTGGTGGCACTTTTAATATTTGTCAGAAAAAAGGTGCCAAGTGGTTTTTTATTGTAGGAATAAGTCTTGTTTTATAACTTTTTTCTATGTATCTATAAATTTGTTTTGCATAAAGTTATTTTTTTAACTTATAGTCAATTTATAGCAACGCATTATTGACGTTTTTGATATTAAAACTTAATAACCCGATTGTTATTGTCAACTTT